>ERZ777306.391-NODE-391-length-89165-cov-29.875143_pt1 | contig 89165 bp, 84 predicted proteins | sample MGYA00374966_ERZ777306 | MGnify/ENA primary metagenome ERZ777306 (study PRJEB29329, sample SAMN06343882) | mouse gut metagenome | isolation source: Mouse cecum | place: Austria: Vienna | collected 2014-11-15 ...
ACAACAAAGATATAAATTAACCTCAGCTTCTTGCTTTACGCAAACTTAGAGTATAGTTTTTCGGAATACCCGTTGGTCCAAATCGAAACAGTAGCGCATGAAATTCGGTTTTCTACCCCATCTATTTCAATTTACCCCTGCGGGTAATATTTTTTAAGAAACTCGCAATAATACAAAGTGTTGGATAATAAACGAATACGAATATTCGCCTTTTAGGGGAGGTTCTTGTATGATTTAACATTTCAGAAAGACAGCAGCCGGTGAATCGAGAGTGGATGCTTTAAGGTAAAAGGATGTATGCTTATTAAAAAAAGGAGTCAATACCTTATGTACTGACTCCTTTTTTATGTCGGGGTACCAGGATTCGAACCTGGGACCCCCTGCTCCCAAAGCAGGTGCGCTAACCGGACTGCGCTACACCCCGTTTTTGCAACTCTTGTTATTTCCGATTGCGGTGCAAAGGTATGTATTTATTTTTAACTACCAAATATTTCATTGTTTTTTTTATTTGCGTACATTCGCATCAGTTAAGGAGATCATTACAACAAGATGTATACCTTCTTTATTAATTTTTAGAATGAACATATTGCAAACCAATCTGTTATATATCAAATGATGAAACAAAATTTAAATAATTAAGAAATATGACAATCGCTTATATACGTACGTATTCAAATAAACAACAAACAGAGAGTCAAAAAAATGCAATCGAACAATTTGCAAAAGCAAAAAAAATCGAGATTGATAAGTGGCTAAAAGATGCTAAAAACTCTTCCAAAGGAAAAAACCGGCTCGAAGACGTGATAAAGAATCTGCAGGAAGGAGATATTCTTATCGTTGCGGATGTCACCCGACTCAGCCGGAAACTGATGGAAATTATGCATCTGATTTTGTTGTGCATTGAAAAGAAAGTGACGCTTTACTGTATCAAGGAAGGCTATTCGTTCGAGGACAACGTGGACAGCAAGACATTGGCATTCACATTCGGGCTTGTTTCCGAGATAGAAAGCAAACTTATTTCCGCCCGTACAAAAGAAGCACTGACGGCCAGTAAAAACAAAGGAACGAAATTAGGACGTCCTTTGGGAAGCCCTAAAACCGAATTTCTCCTTTCACAGAAAAGCCAGATCGAAAGAGAGCTGAAAGAAGAAAATGCGACATACGCCGAATTAGCCGATTATTATAAGGTCTCTTTGAGCGGTTTCAAGCGTTTCGTACGCGAAAATATACCGAACTTGCCTTCAAGAAGGAAAAAGAAAAGCGATCTTGAATAAAATGGAAAAAAGCGGTACAAACCTAAAGTTTATGAACCTTCCGGAAGTACCGCTTTTTTTATAAATAATCAGGTTCCTATTTCAAGGCATCGAGCACCTGAGGCATCATCGTCCAGATACTATTTTCGTCTTGGGCCGTGTAAATATTTCCATCTACCTCCGACTTGTTATCTGTGGCTTTTCCCTTTTGTATAGCCGGCTTGGCAAGCGGATGGACAGCAACAATCTTTCCATCGATAGCGCCTGCCATATCAAACAACATCGCTCCGGCACAATGTCCGATCATTATTTTTCCTTTCTGTCCGAATGCTGCAATAACAGCCATCAGATCCTGATTGTACGGTTCGCCTGCATGTTGGGCAAACTGAGGTATAGCATCTCCGCATGAGAATACCATCGCATCAAATTCATCTTCATGCCCTTTCAGGTTTGCGATAACATCGTCTACGATCAAAGTGATACCGGAGTTTGTACAAATCTCCTTCGTGTTGCTTACGGCAAACACTTTATAAGAAATGCCATTTTCAAAAAATGCTTCCAGATACTGGAACAATCCACATCCGTTTACCGGATTTACAGCCAAAACTGCTACTTTCTTTGCCATGATAATAATAATTTTAGTGAGACAATAGTTCTTTTTAGTAAGTTTATTACCTTTGTGCAGCAAAGATAAGTAGTCTGATTCGGCAAAACAAGAACGCACCTCTGAATAAGCTACTTACATGGATGTAACTATTGTTGATACATAAGATACTACTAAAACAAAATAAATGAAAAATTTTCATCCGACAGGAAATTGCCCCATTCGGGACATCTTATGCAGGCTCGGCGACAAGTGGTCGATGCTTGTTATGATCACGCTGAACGTGAACGGCACAATGCGTTTCAGCGACATTCAAAAAACGATTTCCGATATTTCCCAGCGTATGCTGACCGTCACCCTCCGGACATTGGAAACCGACGGGCTTGTTTCGAGAACGGTCTATGCCGAAGTTCCGCCCCGCGTCGAATACCAGCTTACAGAAACCGGAAAAACGTTGATACCACATATAGAGAGCCTTGTCGGCTGGGCATTGGAGCACATGACGGTTATTTTCGAAAGTCGGGAAAAGACAAGACAGTTATACGGATAGTTAAAATCTTTTATACAAAGTATTTTACGATGCATTTTATCTCTATCTTTGCGCAAAAATTAAAAATTAATCATCTTGGCAAGAAATAAGAAGCAGTTGCCTTTATTGGAAAAGGTAACAATAACAGATGTAGCCGCAGAAGGAAAGGCTATCGCACGCGTGAATGACCTGGTGGTATTCGTACCTTTTGTCGCCCCCGGAGATGTCATCGACATACAGTTGACACGTAAAAAACATAATTATGCGGAGGGAAAAGCTGTGCTTTTTCATGAATATTCGCCCCTGCGTGCAGTGCCGTTCTGCGAACATTTCGGCGTGTGCGGCGGCTGTAAATGGCAGCATCTACCCTACGAGGAACAGATCCGCTACAAACATAAGCAAGTGATCGACAATCTGACGCGCATCGGCAAGATCGAGATGGAAGAAATACTTCCGATCAAGGGCTCCAAACACACGACTTTCTATCGTAACAAGCTCGAATTTACGTTCTCCAACAAGAAATGGCTGACGGAAGAAGAGGTGAAGACCGGAGCCAAGTTCGATTGCATGAATGCGGTCGGTTTCCATATTCCGGGGATGTTCGACAAGGTGCTCGACATTCACAAATGTTGGTTACAAAACGACATTTCAAACCGTATCCGACTGGCTGTAAAAGAATACTGTCTGACACACGAAGGTTATCCGTTCTTCGACCTCCGCAATCAAGAAGGGTTTGTGCGCACGCTGATGATCCGCACGGCTTCGACAGGCGATCTGATGGTAGTGCTGGTGTTCTTCTACGAAGATGTGGAACGTCGTGAAGCGCTTCTCTCCCATATCGCCGAACGGTTTCCGGAGATCACTTCGCTGATGTATGTCATTAACGAAAAATGCAACGATACGATCACCGACCAGGATGTTCTTGTCTTCCGCGGAAAAGATCATATCATCGAGGAGATGGAAGGACTTCAGTTCAAAGTCGGCCCGAAATCATTCTACCAGACCAACAGCGAACAGGCTTACGAACTGTACAAAGTTGCCCGCGAGTTTGCCGGACTGACCGGAAACGAAATGGTCTACGACCTGTACACCGGAACCGGCACGATCGCCAACTTCGTCTCCCGCCAGGCAAAGAAAGTGATCGGCATCGAATATGTACCCGAAGCAATCGAGGATGCCAAAGTCAACTCCGCACTGAACAAAATCGAAAACACGTTGTTCTATGCCGGCGACATGAAGGACATCCTGACACAGGATTTCATCAACCAACACGGCCGCCCGGATGTTATTATCACAGATCCTCCCCGTGCCGGTATGCACGACGATGTGATCAACACGATCCTCTTTGCCGAACCGGAACGTATCGTATACGTAAGCTGTAACCCGGCGACGCAGGCACGTGACCTGAGCTTGCTCTCCGTGAAATATGCCGTCAAGAAGGTACAGCCGGTAGATATGTTCCCTCATACGCATCATGTGGAAAATGTCGTTCTCTTGGAGAAATTAAAAAATAAGAATTAATAATTAAGAAATGAAGAAAGTCATCCTCTTGTTTTTTGTGACACTGTTGTTGTCCGGTTGTAATCGTGCGAGGCAGGAACAAGGACAGGAGGATGACGATGTGACAATCGACCTGTCGCAACTGAAAGCGCAAGGCGAAATAACCGCCGTCACGCTTTATAGCTCGACTTCTTATTTCCAGTATAAGATGCAGCCGATGGGTTACGAATACGAACTGATCAAGGATTTCGCCCGCTCGGAAGGATTGAAACTGAACATCAAGGTTGCAGAAAGCCCGACGAAGCTGATCGAGATGCTGGAAGCCGGCGAAGCGGATGTAGTCGCCTACCCGATCCAGATCAGTAACCGCATGAAAGAGAAACTGATCTATTGCGGACGGGAAGAACAAGACTGCCAGGTGCTGATCCAGCGTGCCAACAAAGGCGACAAGGTAATCACCGACGTGACGGAACTGCTCGGAAAAGATGTCTATGTGAAACCGGGAACCAAATACTTCGAACGACTGAAAAACCTCGATGTAGAACTAGGCGGCGGTATCCGGATCCATGAGGTGGATGCCGATACAGTGACGACGGAGGATTTGATCAGCATGGTTTCGCTGGGGGAAATTCCTTACACCATAAGCGACGAGAATATAGCCCGACTGAACAAAACTTATTTCTGGAATCTGAACGTCTCGTTGAAGATCAGCTTTATGCAACGCTCTTCATGGGTCGTACGCAAAAGCAGCCCCGAACTGGCCGGGGCCATCGATGCCTGGGCTTCCGACAAATCGGGGACACATGTCTACAAAGCTTTAATCAAACGTTACTTCGAACTGAGCAAGCAACCCCTCACAACCGAGCTGCCGGAGGTCAAGAACGGCCATGTTTCGCCCTACGACGATCTGTTCCGCAAACATGCCAAAAACATCGGTTGGGATTGGCAACTGCTCGCCTCGATCGGTTATCAGGAATCCCGCTTCAACCCGAACGTTGTCTCATGGGCCGGCGCGGAGGGGCTGATGGGGATCATGCCGAATACGGCCAAAGCATTGGGAGTAACGCCTCATGAACTGAAAGAACCGGACACGGGTATCCGTACAGGTGTCGATTGCCTGCGCCGTTTCCGCCAGGGATTCGCAAAAGTGACCGATCCGGTCGAGAAGATCAAGTTCACGTTGGGAGCCTACAATGCAGGGATCGGACATATTTACGATGCCCAGCGATTAGCGGAGAAATACGGTAAAAACCCTTATGTTTGGGATGACAATGTGGCTGAATATATCCGGCTGAAAAACGATCCGGAATACTACAATGACCCGGTCTGTAAACACGGTTACCTGCGCGGTTCGGAAACCTTCAACTATGTGCGCGAAGTGATGGAGCGTTACAACTACTATCTCGGCAAAACAGGGACAAGAAAGTAATAGGGACTATAGCTCAATTTTACGACAACATCTTACTTGGAACTAAGACGACCTCCTATAAATTCTCCTTGATCATCTCTTTTACCAACAGCATCACCTTCGGATGGTTGAGCGGGATGCCATCTAAAATCTCTTTTATCTCATTCGTACTGATCGAGAATGCGGTTTCTCCCGCATGATATTCAAAACAAACATTAATCTCCGGATTGCCGGTGATCAGCATGGCGACCGTTCCCGGAAGATCCCCCCAGGGCGGGCAGTCGATATGGTCAGCCAGGAATGTGGCCGTCACCTCCGTCCCCTTTCCCGGCTCGGATGTGATAAACACGGAACCGCCGGTCTGCTCCGCATTCTGGATCAGGAAGGGAACACCGAGCCCCACTTTGCGAGTCGTACGGGTGGTGTAGAACGGATTTGTGATACGGGCAACGGTTTCAGCATCCATCCCCGAGCCGTTGTCCGTGATACGGATGATGATCCTGGCATCCTGCTCTTCTATAAACAGACTTATTTCCGACGCGTTCGCCCGGATGCTGTTTGCGGTGATATCGGTAATATGGAAAGATAGATTATTCATGCTGTTACAATCGTATGGCCGTTTTCCCTCCGGAAAGCCATTGCCAAATGTTGGAAATCGAGCGCGCCGGCTTTCAGCAAGGAGTATTTTGTGCCGATCTGTTCGGGATAATGCGCATCGGAGGCGCGGTAGACCGTATAATGCTTCAAATAAGTATGTGCCGCCACTAACTTTTCATAACGGGCCGCATCGTTGAACTCTATTGCATCCAAAGGCAACGAAGGATCGATAAACCCCAGCTGGCTGATCAGGCTGAACGAAGGGCGTTCGACATGCGCCGCAATGAACAACCCGCCCAATTGCCTGACGGTAGCAGCAATCTGACCGACACTCCGGTCGAGTGCCGAAAGCAACAGATAAGGCGCTTCCCCCACGATCTCGTTCCGGCTGTTCACCCAAACCTGGTCGCCGAAACGTTCGGGATCGTTCGGGACAGGCGGCAGATGGTCATCTAAGTATTTCTGGAAAGCGACACGAGCCTGGTCGTCTGCAAAAAGAACGACACAATGCGCCTCCTCGCGTGTCGTCACCTCGACACCGGCAAAGACCACCAATCCCCGCTCCTTTCCTAAAGTCTGGATTTCGGGACCTTGCAGCGTACTGTTATGATCCGTGACCGCGATTGCGTCCAGCCCCCGTTCGAGGGCCGTTTCCACAATCCGCTGCGGACTCATCTCCAGGCTTCCGCAAGGCGAAAGGCAGGTGTGCAGGTGCAAGTCAACCCGGAACTCTTTCATGCCTGTTGCAAAAGGCGGTAGATTTTTCCCGTTGCCTCAAAAGCGGGAAGCGGCGTTCCGAGCAAAGGCACGTCTTCCTCTTTTCCTTTCTCAAGCGTTTCCTCGTCCGGCGAAGCCCCGTTCACGATCAGGACGGCTGCCGCATCTTTCAGGGTGGCGACGGCCAGGATGTTCTGGTGCGTCTGCATCGTGATCCACAACATCCCTTCGTCGATATGTCCCATTACGTCACTCAACAAGTCACTGGTGTAACCGCCGGAGATCTCCGCGTCTAATCCTGCCTCCCCGCAAAAAACGGTTAGGTTCAATTCCCTCACTAAATCACTGACCTTCATATTTAGCTCCTTTCTTATAACAATCTTTATTCAACCGGTCTTTTCCCCACGTCTTCTCGATCAGGCGGAAAGCATGCTCCTTGTCCAACTTCCCATGCTTTTCCATATTGCGCTGCATGAAGACGCAATCGCTGAACTGCGCTTCGTGGCGTACAATGTCTTCCGCCAACGCCTGACAATTGGGCGAACCGCAGGCTCCGCAGTCGATACCGGGCAGGTAGCACATCAACTTGCGCACCTGCTCCATTTTTTTCAGGACTTCTTCTATATTCCCTTCATACCGCAACTTCGGATTAGGCTGAAGCGGACGAATGGTGATGTGCTGTTTCAAATAAGACAGCGCCTCCAGCCGGTCGGAATAGATCAGCGGAGCCTTGTCGCGCTTCATCGAACGCTTCATCACCCGCTCTGAAGTTAGGAAACGGTTGGCAACAGCCAGCACACCGCCTGCACAACTCCGGTCACAGGCGCGCAGTTCGAGGAAGTCCACGTTGCGCACCTCGGTTGTCGACTCCATCCGTTCCAGAAACTCGATCACGTTGTGTATCTCGTCGATCGCCAGGCAACGGCCGGAAAAATGCTTGGCCTCTCCTCCGGTCTGGCTCCAACGCATCTCCTTTTTGGTCAGGGCCGGCGGGAGAACGCATTCGGGTTTATAATCCTTCGGGCGGTTTTTCAGGATATGGTATACCTTATTATATAAGGTATCCATATTGATCACCCCTTTGATCGTCGACGAATATCCTTCCGCACCTTTCAGCGCAGCGATCTTGGCAGCACAGGGTGTCACATAAAAGACACCGATCTCATCAGACGAGAATCCGTCTTCTTCCAGCACCTTGTGGTAGTATGCGGCTGTCGCATTGACAGGCGCCTTCACCAACAGGATATTATCGACTAAGGCCGGAAAGCGCACCTGTATCAGCCGGACGATAGCCGGGCAAAACGAACTGATAACCGGCTTATCCTCCGCCTGTTCCATCTGCCTGAGCATTTCGCGATGGATCATGTCAGCCGTAAACTCCACCTGATACACGTGGGTAAAGCCCAACTCATAGAGCGCGCTGAAAATCTCCTCTTCCGTCGTATATTTGGAGAACTGCCCGATAAAGACCGTCGGGACCAGCACGACACGCGCTTTATAGTCGAATATCTTTTGAAAGTCGTCCTGCTCCACATAGATAGCTTCGGCCGGGCAAGCTTTCAGGCATTCGCCGCAGTCCACACACCAGCCCTTGCGGATGGAGGCTTTCCCCTCGCGAATGCGGATCGCACCGGTCGGGCACTTCGTCATACAGTGGGTACACCCGACACAGCGGTCATTGTCTATTTTCAATGCGTGGTAAAACTTTGTCTCTTCCATGGCTATCTGTCGTTTGCGGAGAAATAGGTCAGCATACGGACGGTCGTACCTTTTCCTACTTTGCTCTCGATCGTTAATTCATCTACATTCTTCTTCATATTGGGCAACCCCATGCCTGCTCCGAAACCCATCTCGCGGACGGCAGCCGAGGCGGTGGAAAAACCTTCCTGCATCGCCTGTCCGATATCGGGAATGCCGGGGCCTTCGTCTTGCAACAGGAGGCTGATCTTATCGGCTTCGATATCGGCCAACACCATCCCGCGCCAGGCATGAGCCACGACGTTGACCTCGGCTTCATAGAGGGCAACGACCACCCGCTTGATGATGCGCGGATCGACAGACAGTTGCTTCAAGACCTTCTTTATCTGGCTCGAAGCATAACCGGCTTTTGAGAAGTTGCCTCCTTCCAGTTCAAATCTGAATTGCATATCTTCACCTCCTTCTTGATTAATAGATCGGCGGCAAACCGTTACAATAGAGTTCGCCGACCGTATGGTACATCGAGTGATCCGTTTCCATCAGGATCATATCGTTTTCCGCTGCCAGTTGCAGCATATCGGGAGTCGCTTTCTTGCCCCGCACGAACAGGATGCAGGAAACATCCGCCATCTCTGCCGTCCGGATCGTCTGCATATTGCACAAGCCCGTGACGAGCAGCACACCGTTGCAATCCAGTGTCAGGACGTCGCTCATCAGGTCGCTTGCGAAAGCACATTGCACTTCGTGGTCTTCCCGGCCGCTTCCGCACATGACTATCGCGCCGGTAAGTGCCGTTATCTGCCGTATCTTCATATTATATAAAGGTTATATTTGCCGGGACAATGTAAGAAATAGTTATAACTTTGCAAGCGAAAAGATACAGAAAGTTACAACTAAATCATGAAAATATGGGTGTAGTAATAGGTATTGACGTCGGTGGAAGCACAACCAAGATTATCGGAGTAGAAAACAAGGCCATCAAATCGCCGATGTTCGTCAAGGCGACAGATCCGGTCACCTCGCTCTTCGGAGCTTTCGGTAAGTATATCTATGACAACGGGATCACCTTGCCTGAGATCGAGATGGTGATGCTGACGGGAGTGGGAAGCGCTTTCATCGACCAACCGCTATACGGCTTGCCGACAGCCAAGACCGATGAATTCTTAGCCAACGGCCTCGGAGCCAAATATGCCGCTTCGCTGGAAAACCTGATTGTCGTAAGCATGGGGACGGGAACTTCTTTCGTAAAGGTGGAAGGACAGCAGATCCAGCACATCGGCGGGATAGGCGTCGGAGGCGGAACCTTGCTGGGGCTCTCCCGCCTGCTCCTGAAAACACAGGACATTCATCTGATCGCAGAAATGGCCCGGAAAGGGACCTTGACAAATATCGACCTCCAGATACAGGACATCTGCAACAGGCCCCTGCCTGACCTTCCGCTGGACGCCACCGCCTCCAATTTCGGAAAGGCGGACGGCAACGCCTCTCCCGAAGACATCGCTTCCGGGATTATCCACATGGTCTTGCAATCGATCGGCCAGGCCGCTATCCTGTCGGCTCTCAACAGCCCGATCCGTGATTTCGTCCTGATCGGCAATCTGACGCAACTGCCCCAATGCAAGGAGATTTTTCCCAAGCTGGAAGAGATGTATAGCGTCCGTTTCCTGATCCCCAAATATTCGGAATACAGGACGGCCATAGGCGCCGCCCTCACCTATATGGACGGGGCGCCGATTCATCCGATCAAATAAAGCAATAAAAAGATTAGTAGTTATCTGTCAGCGCATTGCATTTATAAATCATTTACCTGTCGATGTAAAAGTATGTATACTGCCATATAAAATATTTACATCGGCAGGTTCGTTCCCGCCGCAAGCCGACAGGGGTAAATCCAGGGCAAACGCATCAAAATACAGTTCGTTTCTTGGCATATTATCCAATTGGCTCATTATTTCCTCAAAACGAATCTTATTGTCATCTATTACTTATTGTATGAATCACTAAAATACTCGTTGGTCTGAATCGAAACAGTAGTGCATCTAATTTGGTTTTCTACCCCATATATTTCAAATTACACTTGCGGGTAATATTTTTTAAGAAACTCGAAACAATGCAAAACGCTGGATAATAGATGAATACGAATATCCTCCTTTTTAGGGAACTTATTGTGCGATTTAACAATCAAAAAGACGGATTTACCTTTGCCAAGAAATGAGTTTTTTGATGCGGTTGCCTTAGGGGAAATCGGTAAAACTTTCTAAAGGTTGACAAAAGATACAGAGTAGCGATAAAAATAATGGGGTACGAATAGGTTAGGATTGCAATTTATTCCTATCTTTGGTAGCATTAAATTAAATTTATAATATCATGTTCGCAAAAGAAACTTATATCGCCCGCAGGGCTAAATTAAAACAGACGATAGGTTCCGGCCTGCTGTTATTTCTGGGTAACGATGAGTCCGGCATGAACTATGCCGATAACACATACCATTTCCGCCAGGACTCCACTTTCCTGTATTTCTTCGGGCTTCCCTACGCCGGATTGTCCGCCATCATCGACATAGATAACGACCGTGAGATCATTTTTGGCGACGAATTGACAATCGACGCAATTGTCTGGATGGGAACACAGCCGACGCTGAAGGAAAAGAGCGAAGCTGCCGGTATCACCGAAGTCCGTCCGTTCAAGGAAATCGAAACATATCTGAAGAACGCGCAGCAGAAAGGCCAGCCGATCCATTACCTGCCGACTTACCGCGCCGAACATCAGATCAAGCTGTTCCAGTGGTTGGGTATCATTCCGGGAGCCGAGAAACCGTCCGTTCCTTTCATTATGGGCGTAGTCAACCAGCGTAACTATAAGAGCGAAGAAGAAATTGCCGAAATAGAGAAAGCCTGTATCGTGACAGCCGACATGCACCTGGCTGCCATGCGCACCGTCCGTCCGGGTATCCGCGAAAGTGAAGTGGCAGCTGCCGTTGCCGAAGCTGCTTTTTCAAAGAACTACGAACTCTCCTTCCCGATCATCGCGACGATCAACGGGCAGACGCTGCACAACCATGACCACAGCAATTTGATCAAGAGCGGCGATATGCTGCTGCTCGATGCCGGTGCCGAGACAGAGATGGGATATGCCGGCGATATGTCGTCCACGATTCCTGCCGATGCCAAATTCACCACTCGCCAACGTGAAATCTATGATATCCAGGTAGCTGCCCACGAAGCGGCTGTTGCGGCTTTGCGGCCGGGCATCCCTTTTGTCGATGTATACGAATTGTCCTGCAAGGTGATCATGGAAGGTCTGAAAGAATTAGGCTTCGTGAAAGGTGATCCGATGGAAGCAGTCAAAGCCGGTGCTCATGCCATGTTCATGCCTTGCGGCCTGGGACACATGATGGGACTGGACGTTCATGATATGGAAAACTTAGGCGAAGTCTACGTCGGATATGACGGCCAGCCGAAGAGCACGGAGTTCGGACGTAAGTCTCTCCGCCTCGGACGTAAGTTGGAACCGGGCTTTGTCCTGACTATCGAGCCGGGCGTTTACTTTATCCCCGAACTGATGGATCTCTGGAAAAGCCAGAACAAGTTCACCGAATTTATCAATTACGACAAGCTGTTCACATACAAAGATTTCAGCGGTATTCGCAACGAAGAGGACTATCTGATCACCGAAAACGGCGCCCGCCTGTTAGGTAAAAAGATCCCTCTCCGAGCAGATGAAGTAGAAGCGATAAGGAAATAATATATCACAATTTTAATAATTTTTCATGATATAGGCATGGATTTGCATGTGATGTGCAGTCCATGCCGAATTTTACTCATTTTTGTAAACTGTGATAAATGACACGAGTGATGTCTGCCATGATCCGGGCATTGGTTTCGTCCGATTCTAAAGAATTTTTTATCAAGACCGCAATGTAACATCTTTTTCCATCAGGTAGATAAATAACGCCGGCATCTGTTTCACTGATCTGTAAGCCATCCGAAGTACGATCCGAATGTCCCGTCTTATGTCCGATCTTGACATCGGGAGGCAGACCGGCTTTCAGTTTATTTTCTCCGGACGAGCAGTTGAGCATGGTTTCTTCCAGAAATGCGAAAGATGTTGCAGATAAAATCTTTTCCGTATATATTTTCTTTATCAATTGTACGACTGACAAAGGTGAACTCCAATTATTATAGCTATTCATGATATTTTCGTGCATGCTATGTTCCGTCTCAGTCAAATTCAGTTTCTTGATGCCCAATGATTTGATGAAAGTATCCACCTTTTTTATCCCTCCAGCAAAATCAATGAGCCAGTCACACGTGTTATTGTCGCTATAAATAATCGTATACATTATTATATCACGCAATGATATGTGTATTCCTTGATTGGGATATTTGTTTCTCAAAGGACTATATGTGTTTTCATACATTTGTTCACGTGTTATGTACACCGTACTGTCTAAGGGAATATGTTCCTTATCCATCTTTTTCAAAGCAGCCACAGTCACATGAAACTTAAAAAGGCTCATTAAAGGGTATTGCTGATTGTCGGATAATGTAAAGATCTTGTCTTGATATAGGATTGCCACACCGACTGTCGCTTTTTTTTCTTGGATAACTTTCTTTATATCTCCAATTTGAATTTGGCCGAACGCCATTATGGAGTAAAAACTGCATACCGCAGACATGAGGAATCGCTTCATTAATGCACAAGTTTGAATATTAGTCAGACAAAGATACAGAAAGTGCAGCTTATTTTAAAGAAAATGTTTTTTACTTAAAAGAATTATTTGTTTCTTCGCTTCATAATTACAATCATAATGGAACAAAAAGACGAAATAATACTGATAAACATAAATGGTACGGATCGTCCGGGAGTGACCGCTGCCCTTACCGAGATACTGGCCAAGAATAATGCTGTTATTTTAGACATCGGTCAAGCCGACATCCATAACAATCTATCTTTAGGAATCTTATTCCAGAGCAGCGAAGGAAACTCAGGAGATATTTTGAAAGAGTTGCTCTTCAAAAGCTACGAGCTGGATGTGAACATCCGTTTCAATCCGATTACCGAAGAGGCTTATAACCAATGGGTTTCCATGCAGGGCAAGAACCGGTATATCATAACGATCCTCGGACGGAAACTGACGGCCCGGCAAATCGCGGGCGTTACACGCATCGTTGCCGACCAGGATATGAACATCGACGACATCAAGCGCCTGACCGGACGTATTCCGTTAGACGAGAATGCCCGTACGCCGAAAGCAAGCGTGGAATTCTCCGTGCGCGGAACTCCCAGGGACAAGGAACAGATGAAGGCTGACTTTATGAAGCTCTCCGCCGAGCAGGAAATGGATATCTCTTTTCAGGAAGAGAGCATGTATCGCCGTATGCGCCGGCTGATCTGTTTCGATATGGATTCGACGCTGATCGAAACGGAAGTGATCGACGAACTGGCCATGCGGGCCGGTGTCGGCGACCAGGTGAAAGCCATTACCGAATCGGCCATGCGGGGGGAAATAGACTTCTGCGAAAGTTTCCGCCAGCGTTGCGCTTTATTGAAGGGACTGGATGTTTCCGTCATGCAGGAGATTGCCGAGAACCTGCCGATTACCGAAGGGGTGGACCGCCTGATGCGTATCTTGAAAAAAGTAGGTTTCAAGATTGCGATCCTTTCCGGAGGATTTACCTATTTTGGCAACTATCTGAAACAGAAATACAACATCGACTATGTCTATGCCAACGAGCTTGAAGTGGAGAACGGGAAGCTGACCGGGCGCTATGTGGGCGATATTGTGGACGGAAAACGCAAAGCGGAACTGCTCCGCCTTATTGCACAAGTCGAGAACGTTGATATCCGCCAGACGGTTGCCGTAGGAGACGGCGCCAATGACTTGCCTATGATCAGTATTGCCGGTCTTGGGATCGCTTTCCATGCCAAACCGAAAGTAAAGGCCACAGCCAAACAGTCCATTTCAACGATCGGGCTGGACGGCATCCTGTACTTCTTAGGCTATAAAGATTCTTATCTGGATGAAAGAATGTAACAATTAAATAATAAGAGAAATATGATCAGACACATCGTAATGTTCAAATTGAAGGAGTTTGCAACTCCGGCTGACAAACAAGCTAAAATGCAGGAAATCAAAAGAGGATTGGAAGCATTGATCGACAAAATCGACGTATTGCGCATGATCCGAGTAGACTTTAACGTGAATCCGGCAGAGACATGGGATATAATCCTGACAACAGAACTGGATACGCTCGAGGATGTCAGCACCTATGCCAACCATCCCGAACATGTTGCCATATCCAAAGGTATCATCGGCCCCGTTAAGGCAGATAGAGCCTGTGTAGATTATGAATGCTAACCAGGTGAGTTGTATCATGAAAGACTTTGATATTGAAGAACGTGTAAACCGTGCAGTCCGGAATTTCGAAGCGGGTTATAACTGTGCGCAATCCGTCTTCCTGGCCTATTCGGATGTTTTTGAGCTGGACATGGAAACGGCCAAGAATGTGTCTGTCTCTTTTGGAGGAGGCGTAGGCCGTATGCGTGAAATTTGTGGAACGGTCAGTGCAATGGCCATGTTGGCTGGTTTCAAATATCCGGTTCTGGATATTGCCGACCAGGAAGCTCGCACGAAGAACTATGCAATGGTACAGAAAATGGCTGACATATTTAAGGAGAAGCACGGTACGATTATCTGCCGCAGGCTCTTGCCTCCTGAAGATGCTGCAGCAACATCACCGGCACCGGCTGCCCGTACACAAGAATATTACCAGAAACGCCCCTGTGGAAGATTCGTGGAAGATTCGGCCCGCATTGCAGGGAAAATGCTGAAAGGAGAATTGGATTGATGGCTTATGCCATCAATCTGATTTGTGTGACAATTCCTAAACTCCGTATATCGTTAAATAAGTTCATATAAGAGGAAATAGCCTTGACATTCACCTTGTAGGTGATAACGGATCTATCCTCTTTATAGAATGTTTCGAAAGAAACACTGACGATAAAAACGCCTTTATCCTCCAATATTTTACGGACAGCCTTTAAGTCGGGTGTAGCTGTAGAGCAAGTAATCGTCAAAATCTTATTGACACCGTTCAGGAACATCCTTCTCTCCAAACGTTCCAGGCTGACCAAAATAAAAAGTGTTATAACAGTTGCAATAGCAGCCGGAATATACATTCCGGCTCCCACTGCCAAACCTATTACTGCCATTACCCAAATACAAGCCGCAGTCGTCAGTCCATGTACACTCCCGTGACTCTGAATAATCGCTCCCGCTCCGAGGAAACCGATCCCGGAAAGTACTTGTGCCGCAATACGTCCCGGATCGCCGTTCAGGAAATTAGGATAGCATTGCGGAATCCAGATCGAGACCAGCATGGCTGCAGTCGAACCCATACAAATCAATGTGAAAGTACGCATTCCCGCCTCCCGTCTTCTGAACTGGCGTTCTATCCCGATGACAGCTCCCAGAAAGAAACTGATCAACAGTTTTACGGCTGCCGTATAGGGAGTAATAGCTGTATTTTGTAATATGTCGTTTATCTGTTCAAACATACTTGTTGCTTTAGTAACACGCAAATACAAATATTTGTTGATTACTTGACCTCAGTTATTTCAATCACGTGGCTATTTGTCGGCCGACTCGAGAATACAGGAATACCGACATTCATCAGGAATTCCCCTGAGAGCGTTTTACCGTTGCAGGCTAAACGGGATTGCGTTCCCGGAACCAGGTTGATTTCTTTCAGTTCGTAACGGGCATCTTTCTTCAATCCCTGTAGACGAAGGGGTTGCATCGCTTCTGCATATCTCGGATGGATATCGAATGCAAACAGGACGGCCTTGTCTGCATTCCCGTTGGCATACATAACGGCAGCATGCTGGCCATCATAAGGTGATTGCAATCGATACTGGTCGCCATCCAGAATAACATTGTTCAAGCGTTTGAAGTTAGCTACTGCCTCCTTGCAATATTGCTGGTCTGCAGCGTTCATTTCGTGAACACGGATATCGAAACCTAACTTGCACATACTGGCAACGTCTGTACGGAACTTGACCGGCTGTTTTCCCCAACTTGTTACATGGGCAGCCATACTCTTGGCCGGGAAGAAGTGCGAATATCCCCACTGGATGAAGATACGTTCCACAGCATCCGTATTATCGCTCGGCCAGAATTCCGTGAAGTATTTCAATGCTTCATAGTCACAACGGCCACCGCCACCGGAACATAACATCATCGGCAGATTCGGATACTTCTGTTTGATCCGTTCCAAAACATTATACAAACCGCGTACATGCTCGATGTATAAATGAGACTGCTGATCTTTCAGATACGGTGAATAGATATTCGTAATCGGACTGTTGCAATCCCATTTGAAATAGGCGATACCCGGATATTTCGTCATCAAATTATCGACAACACCATATACATAATCCTGCACTTTCGGATTACTTAGATCCAAAACCATCTGGTTTCTAAAATAATACTCGTCACGATTAGGTAGATGAATCACCCAATCCTTATGCTTTTCATACAATTCGCTTTTGGGATTTACCATTTCCGGTTCGATCCACAAACCGAATTTAATGCCTTTATCCGTTGCTTCTTTCACCAACTTTCCGATACCGTTAGGCAGTTTGGTTGCTGTCTCTTCCCAATCTCCCAGGCCTTGATGGTCGCTGCTGCGGGGATATTTGTTGGCAAACCAACCGTCGTCGAGCAGGAACATATCGACTCCCAGTGTAACGGCTTCATCCATGATATTCACGAGCTTGTCTTCATTAAAGTCAAAATAGGTCGCTTCCCAGTTGTTCAGCAATGTCATACGGGATTTCTCGCCGTCTTTCAACTGATATTTGCGCGCCCAACGTTGGAAATCGCGGCTGGCTTTGCCTTTGCCCTCTGCACTGTAGGTAAAAATGAATTCCGGTGTACGGAACAGCTCGTTCGGCTTCAGCGAGTATTCCGATGCATACGGGTTTATGCCGGAAAGAATACGCAGGCCATTTTCGTTGTCTACTTCGAATGTAAAACGGTAATTGCCTGTCCATCCGATAGTTCCGAATAACACATTACCTGCATTTTCTTCCGCTTTTTTATCTAAGGCAAGCAAAAAGAACGGGGAGCAAAACATATTTGCACGGCTTCCCAACTTGGTATCCAACATCTTTTTACCAAAAGCCAGTTCGGTTTCCTTCATATTGGCTTCATGTGCCCAATCCCCTGCAAATTCGGTCAGGAAATACTTGCTACCGTTCAGATGCAGCAAAGAGGAAGCGTAATTATAAAGGGGTACAGGCTTTTTCTCCTGATGTGAAATCTCGGCATACTCCTTGATGACGTTTTCTTTTGGATAAGCGATGAAATGCAACTTCACTTCGACCGGATATTTATCATCTTTCAAAAGAATTACCGTCTCGTTTACTCCCGGCTGAAGCTGTTTGCTTTCATGGGAAACATATTTAAGGAGCAGGGACGGGTTGCCGTCGTTATGCAAAACACGGATGGCCGGCTCGAAATAATCTTCCATGCCATGCGTCAGATAAGCTTCGTTTCCAAGAGGTAATTGTGCGATATCCGAATCAAATGACAGTTTTTGACCCAGATAAGATTGATAAAGGCGACCATTTTTATCATCAACCTTATAAATAAGGCTAATGTTATCGGTCGTAATTGGAATTACAGTTTTTCCATTTGCACTCAGCGTCGCTGATATTGCTATTAGACATAGCAAAAAAAGGTGTCTGATCTTCATGTTTTTCTTCTATAAATTATTAATTAGATATTACAAATCCAAGGTTTATTTTATATACGAACAAAGATATTATAATTATTGGAATAACCATGTTCCAAACAAATAAAAATATAAGAAAAAGCCTGCAAAACGACTTATTTCAGGCGTTTTACAGGCTTTTCTTTAATTTGTTATTCAGGAAAGGATTATTTCATCCGATTTCTTTATACTTCCAAGGCCCCGATCAGTTCGCGGACAGACGAAAACCCATGTCTGTTGCAATAGTCATCCATCCCTTCGATAACCTTTATGCCAACGGCAGGATCTACAAAGTTGTAGGTTCCGATCTGGATTGCCGTAGCTCCGGCCAGCATAAATTCCACCGCATCTTTCCAGTTGGAAATACCGCCCAAACCGATAATAGGAATCTTCACCGCCTTATAAGTCTGCCATACCATCCGCAAAGCAACCGGCTTTACACACGGACCGGAAAGGCCACCGGTTATTGTAGATAATACCGGTTTACGCTTCTCCGCATTAATAGCCATGCCCAGCATAGTATTAATCAATGAAACGGAGTCAGCTCCCTCGGCTTCCACCGCCCGGGCAATCTCCGTAATATCGGTTACATTGGGAGAAAGTTTTACAATAAGGGTCTTCGGATAAACCTTGCGGACGGCCTTCACGACTTCGCCTGCTCCACAGGTGGTCACACCGAATGCCATACCTCCCTGCTTCACATTCGGGCAGGAAATATTCAGTTCGATAGCCGGGATCTTATCCAGATCCGCTATCTTTTCAGCACATTCCACATACGTTTCGACAGAAGAACCGCTCACATTAACGATCATGTTCGTGTCGATATCCTTAATCTCCGGATAGATATGATCGACAAAATATTGTGCACCCTTATTCTGCAAGCCTACAGCATTCAACATCCCCGAAGGTGTTTCCGCCATACGGGGGTACAAGTTTCCTTCGCGCGGCTGGATCGTTGTTCCTTTCACAAAAATACCACCCAAGCGGGAGATATCCATAAAGTCTGAATATTCAATGCCATATCCGAAAGTACCCGATGCCGTCATGACCGGGTTCTTCAATTGTAAATTACCGATGTTTACGTTTAATTCAGCCATGTCAAATTTTCAATATTAAATACAGGTCCTTCAGTACATACACACACATGATGTTCATCCTTCGTCTTTTCCACACAACATAAGCAAGCGCCTATACCACAAGCCATTGTGTTTTCCAGAGATACCTCGCAAGCAATAGAACTCGCATGAGCATATTTAGCCACAGCCACCATCATAGGCTTGGGTCCACAAGTGTAAATCTGGTCGAATTGTACATCTTTCAATATGGAATGGTTGGTTACATACCCCTTTTCACCCAGTGAACCGTCTTCAGTTGTAACATACACGGTTCCAAGCTGTTCGAATTGTTCCAATTGTAACACATCCTCTTTCGAGCGGGCCCCTAAAAGGAAGGTTGGCGTATAACCGGCCTCTTTCTGGATTGCACCCAAAAATAACATCGGGGCTGTCCCGACACCGCCGCCGATCAGCAGGAGTTTTTGCTCTTTACCAGCAGGCATGGTGAAACCATTCCCCAAAGGCAACATAATATTTACAATATCGCCCGGCTTATACTCGGCCATCCGGCGCGTCCCGTCGCCAACCAATTGGATAAGTAACCACAGTTCATTAGTCGCTCTGTCAACATAATTAATCGAGATCGGGCGGCGAAGAAATGTTGTAGGAGAGTTATCTACACGTACCTGTACGAACTGTCCCGGTAACATTTCCGGTAGGATCTGATCAGATGTTAGTTTAAGCAGGCAATAATTTTTATGAAGGCTGCAGTTTTCAGTCACCTTCATGTCAAGCATGTACTTCTTCATATAATATGATTAGTCAAATTCTATACAAAGATACATGAATATGGTATATAAACCAAAACAAGCTATTCTTTCTTGTTTTTTTCGGAAATAAAAGTATCAAACGTATTATCGGAATAGAATATCATTATTTTGCTTACTTTTCTGGCAGTTGTTTCTTGTTGTATAATTTGCTCAACAACAGGCAATTTAGTACTGTTTACAGGTGTGTCAACCCTTATTTCCTTGCGATATTCAAGAGCGACTTGCCCCTCGGACGGATTTATTGCCGTATTTTGGAACAAATCGGGCTGTGTCGACACATGATCTCGCGTCATTTCGCCTTTACCGAAAAGGAGCCAGTCGGAATCTACATAAGTGAACCGTTCCAGTATTTTAATAAGGACATCCAGACTGACATTATTTCTTCCGTTCAATATATGCGACATCGCTGAACGCTGGATACCGATTGCCTCTGCAAATTTAGAAGGAGTCAAGCCTTCACGCTCCATTATTTTGGTAATACGTCCTATCATTTCTGTAAATCCTAATTAATTTATAAATATACTGCCATTATGTCTGTTTGCATAGTAAAAATGTACACAAATCATTAGTGATACAAATATACACTATAATTCTCAATTGTGCAATTTAATTAGATAAACTTAAACGATCACTTTTGTATTCAATAGATAACAATCGTATATAGTATAATTGTAAACAGGTTGTTTTAGTATAAAAATAGGGTTGAAGCATTACTTCGCCATAAAGGTGTACTTTGCTGTTATACTTTCAATTATAGACAGGATATGTAGAAGATATACTCCTATTTACCGATGTTTGTACACATATGTAGCAAAATAATTAATGCGTTAGATTAATAATCCTGTGTAATTAATTGGTTGATGGAAATTTATGTTGAAAATATAAAATAGAGATAAAACTCCTGTTTTTGCTTGTTTAAGATAATAATGTAAACCGACACAAATGTTTCATATCTATAGTTTGTATACAAAATAGAATTGTAAACAGTCAATTTTTACACAAAAAGAGCTGTTCACATTTATAACAAGCATAATTATGTTCACAATTCAATACTATTCTGAAAAGGCTTGCTTTAATATACTGACAAAATGTCCCTATTTACGTTTGTCACATTTGCTAATCAATATACTTTTGTACAGGTAAAGCCTTAACCCTTTCATTTTTGTGATTTTCGTGAACAGATGTCCAAGAGCAGACAAATATTAAAATCTCAGGATGGTAAAATTGAAGATAATGAGTTGAAAAACAAAAAGAAGAGGCTTTTTATCCGGTTCAACTTTTCTGTCGTTCCAGAGAAAAAGCCCCTTCTTTGGGCAAATCGGGTATAAAAAATCGTTTAATGCAAGATTTTATAGAGCAATTCCTTTAAAAGTTCGGCATCGGACACCGAAGTGTTTTCCACTCCTTTCGAACGGGCATCCGTCATACGGATATCGCTGATCAGGTTAAACACTTTCATCGCCGAATAGTTTCGCATTCCCAAAAGATAATCTTTTACCTGGAATGTACCCCGAAGTCCGAGTGCCGCCATCAGTCCGGTTTCGGAACGATCCTTCGTATAGTAGCAAATCAGGAGGTTTGAGAAATAGTTAAATAATACAGGAAGGGTCATTTGGATCGGATTGCTTTTCGGGTTCTTTTCGAAGTACTGGGCGATCCGGTTCGCTTTCAGGACATCCTTTATGGCAAGGGCCTTTATCAGCTCGAAGTTATTGTATTCTTTACTGATTCCGATGTTCTGCTCCACCAACTCCGGCGTAATGCGTTTTGCGCCTTTTTCAGGCAGGATCAGCGCCAGCTTGTCCAATTCCTTACTGAGGCGGCTTAAATCGTTTCCAAGGAAGTCGGAAAGCATCTGGGCCGCCTTTCCGTCTATTCCAACGGAGCGCAGTTGCATGAAGGAAGAGATAAATGCCGGCATCTTATAGTCAGGAATCTTTTTGGACTCGAACAGCACCCCGATTTTGTCCGTCGCAGATGCCAGAGTCTTGCGACGATCTAAGTTTTTATATTTATAATTAATGACCAAAACGGTCGACATTAACGGGTTCTTAACGTAGTTCGACAAAAGTTCGATATCACGGATTAATTGAGCTTCCCGGACTACTACCAACTGGTATTTCGACATCATCGGGAAACGACGGGCCGCATTGATTATAGATGCCGCATCCGTATCTGCTCCATACATGATAATCTGGTTAAAATCGCGTTCGGATTCTTCTAATACATTTTCGAGCAATAAGTCCGTTATCTGGTCCATAAAAAACGGTTCGTCACCCATCATTATATAGACAGGAGCGAATTTTTTAGCAACGATATCCCGGCATATTTCCTCGTATGTATATTCTTTTTTTGCCATATTTGCGTGCAATCTCTATTAAAATTACCAACTGAAACGAATGTGACGGATCGTTTTCTTTCTATCAATAATCTGGCGAAGCGCTTCTACCCCCAACATCACATGTTCTTCCGCAAAATTCCGGGTGACCTCCCGGTCGCTGGCTTCCGTCTTTACCCCGGTTTCTTCCATCGGTTTGTCGGAAATCATCAGCAAGGCCCCTGTTGGGATTTCGTTTGCAAAGCCTGCTGTAAACAAGGTAGCCGTCTCCATATCGATACCGGTAGCATGCGTACGGCGAAGGTAATTTTTGAAATCATTGTCATACTCCCACACCCGGCGGTTCGTCGTGTAGACGGTTCCCGTCCAATAGTCTTTTCCGCAGTCACGAATAGCTGACGAGATGGCGCGCATCATCGAGAAAGCCGGAAGCGACGGTACTTCTGCCGGAAGGTATTCATTCGATGTTCCTTCGCCCCGTATGGCGGCAATCGGCATGACATAATCCCCCAAGTTATTCGCCTTCTTCAATCCTCCGCATTTCCCCAGGAAGAGCACGGCCGTCGGCTTTATCGCCGATAACAAATCCATAACGGTCGCCGCATTCGCACTTCCCATCCCGAAGTTGATAATCGTAATGCCATTGGCAGATGCATTCGGCATAGAGTTTTTCAATCCCAGGATCGGCACGTTGAAATGGTCGGCAAATAGCTCCACATACTTCGTAAAGTTGGTGAGCAAGATATATTTATCGAAGTCTTCCAGCTTCCGCTCCGTGTAGCGCGGCAACCAATTCTCAACAATTTCTTGTTTTGTTTTCATAAATCATTACCTTTGATGGTCTATTTTCACAGAATAAAAGAACAAATATACTAAATGCTTGCATTAAACTTACCCGGTTTCGCTCCTAAAGTAGCAGAAAAAGATGGAAAACGTACGATCTTCGACCCCGTACGCCGAAAATATGTAGCCCTGACTCCCGAGGAATGGGTCCGCCAGCACTTTGTCAACTACCTGATCACCATCAAAAGCTATCCGAAAGAGCTGCTGGCTAACGAAGTTTTAGTCAAGCTGAACGGCACTTCAAAACGTTGCGACACGGTTGCATACGATCGTTTCCTGACGCCTCTGGTCATTGTCGAATACAAAGCGCCCTCCATTCCCATTACCGGTTCCGTGTTCGACCAGATTGCGCGTTACAACATGGTACTGCGTGTCGAATACCTGATCGTTAGCAACGGCATGAACCATTATTGCTGCAAAATCGATTATAACAACCAGACTTACGCCTTTTTGGAAGGAATACCCGCATACAACGAGCTATAAACATTGTTTTTACCAATATTAACGTCCGATATACATACTTTTACATCCAAAGATAAAAACCTTTTTTGCCAAAACAAAGCAGAAAAGGCGTCCTCCATCCCGGTCTTCCCGCTTGTACACCCGGATGTAGGAAGGATGAACACCCGGATATTCATCTTCCCTACATCCGGGTGTACACGGAAAAAGATGGTTAGTTTACTGAAAATAAGTCCGTTAATTCGACAAATAGGTTCATATATTTCTTCTGAAAAAGAAACGGGTATTTTGTGATAGAGTGTGATAGAGGTATGATAGAGAAAACAAAGAAGTATCACCTATTAGCATCATTGAAAAACAAAGGCTACACCGAACCGGGTGATAGAGTGACACTGAAAAACAAAAAAACCACAGGTAAACAACAAACTCTAACTTAAAATTTTACAGAACGGATGCAGTCTGATCCTTGTATATCACAATGGAATCGGAGATTTGCATATTGACCGGTCTGTCGACATAAACGGAATTACTATCCTTTATGACAGGTTGGTCAGTTGTTTTCTTCTCATTGAAGATAAGTGAATAACCTAAGATAACTGCAAAAAAAGATAATATCAACGCTTTCATATTCTATTATAATTTTAATATCATATACAAGTATGATGTATTCAAAACGCAAAACGCTGCACTATATTACAAAAGAAATGTATTTTCTTTATAATACTTTTGTCACAGATCGCCTTTTGACCTTAAATTTCAAGGTTAACACTCTATTATACAAAATAGTTTTAAAAAAAACGGGAAAAGATATCCTCTTTCCCCGTCTCTATTATTATTTTGGATAATCGCTTATCCGCCGAAGTCGTCGAAATGTAACATTTCACGCGGCACACCCAGATTGTCCAGCATATTTTCCACTGCTTTCGACATCGGGCCCGGACCACACATGTAGTATTCGATATCTTCCGGAGCTTCGTGATCCTTCAGATAGGTATCGTAAATTACCTGATGTACGAAACCAGCCGTGTACTTTACGCCCGCTGCATCGGCTGCAGGATCCGGACGGTCGAGCGCCAGATGGAACGTGAAATTCGGAAATTCCTTTTCGATAGCCAGGAAGTCTTCCAGATAGAACACTTCGTTCAACGCACGTGCACCGTAGAAGTACGACATCTTGCGGTCTGTCGTTTTCAGCGTCTTCGTCAGGTGCATGATCTGTGCACGCAACGGAGCCATACCGGCACCACCACCGATCCACATCATCTCCCTCTTCGAGTCGAAGATCGGATGGAAATCACCGTAAGGACCGCTCATCGTCACCTTGTCGCCCGGTTTCAGAGTGAAGATATAAGAAGAAGCGATACCCGGCATTACATCCTGGAAGCCCACTTCGGGTTTCGGTTTGAACGGCGGAGTGGCGATACGGACAGTCAACATGATACGGTCGCCCTCTGCAGGGTAGTTAGCCATCGAGTAGGCACGGATAGTCGGTTCGTCATTCTTGCATTTCAGCGTGAAAAGGCCGAACTTTTCCCATGCCGGCAGATATTCGTCGCCGATCAGAGCCTTGTCGATATCCTTGTTGTAGTCCATCGAGTATGCAGGTATCTTGATTTGTGCATAAGAACCCGGCAAGAAGTCCATGTGTTCGCCCTTAGGCAATGCCACGATAAACTCTTTGATGAAAGTAGCCACGTTCTTGTTCGAGATCACTTCGCATTCCCATTCCTTTACGCCGAATACTTCGTCCGGAACCTGAACGACCATATCTTCCTTCACTTTGCACTGGCATGCCAGACGCCAATGCTCCTTGATCTGTTTACGAGAGAAGAAGCCCTTTTCAGTCGGCAGGATTTCTCCACCGCCATCGATCACCTGTGCACGGCACTGGCCACATTTACCACCACCACCACAAGCAGACGACAAGAAGATGCCGCCACTCTGCAAAGCGCCTAACAACGTTCCGCCGATAGGAGTTTCTATTTCCTTTTCTTTATTTACCTCCAGTTTAACATTTCCGGATGGTACCAATTTTGCTTTAGCGAACAAAAGTGCAGCTACCAGAATCAGTGTAATCAACAAGAAAACAACTGCACTGGCTGCGATTGTAAGTCCGCCCGACATTAATAAAATCATCTTTATCTGTTATTTTTAATGCGTTAATACTTAAATCTTAAGACCTGAGAAGCACATAAAGGCCATACCCATCAAACCGGTGATGATAAAGGTAATACCAAGACCTTTCAACGGTTTGGGAATATCCGAATATGCCAGCTTTTCACGAATGGCAGCCATACCGACGATAGCCAACAACCATCCGATACCAGAACCTAAGCCATATACAGTTGCAACACCTACATTCGGGAATGCTTTTTGTTGCATAAACAGAGAGCCACCCAGGATAGCGCAGTTTACAGCGATCAGCGGCAAAAAGATACCCAGGGATGCATATAAAGAAGGAGAAAACTTCTCGACAACCATCTCGACCAACTGCACAAAAGAGGCAATAACGGCGATAAAGATGATGAACGCAAGGAAGCTCAGATTTACGTTAGCGAAATCCGGCCCCAGCCAGCTCAATGCACCTTCTTTCAGTACATAATTTTCAAGCATATAGTTGATCGGCAGCGTACAAACCAATACGAATGTCACTGCTATACCTAATCCTAAAGCAGTCTTCACATTCTTGGAAACAGCCACGAAAGAACACATACCCAGATAGTACGCGAAAATCATGTTGTCTACAAAAATCGAGCGGACAAATGTGCTTAATAATTCTTCCATTCTATTATTCGTTTAATCGTTTAGCATTAATTTTCCTGAAGTTCTTTGTTACGAGCACGATGAACCCAAATAATCACAGCGATTACGATCAATGCCATCGGCGGCAAAATCATCAAGCCGTTGTTTACATAACCAAAATCGTAGAATGCCTGCGGAATCACTTGGAATCCCAGCAATGTGCCTGAACCCAGCAGTTCGCGGAAGAAACCTACGATCACCAGAATCAATGCATATCCGAGGCCGTTGCCGATACCGTCAAGGAATGATTCCCACGGGCCGTTGCCCAGGGCAAATGCTTCCAGACGTCCCATCAGGATACAGTTGGTAATGATCAGCCCCACAAACACGGAAAGCTGTTTGTTCACATCATAAGCAAATGCTTTCAGCACTTCACTAACAATCGTTACCAACGCAGCCACAACAACCAACTGTACGATAATACGGATACGGTTAGGAATCGTGTTACGAATCAACGAAATAATCACGTTGGCAAAAGCCACGACAGCCGTTACTGAAATACCCATTACAATAGCCGGCTCCAGTTTTGATGTCACAGCCAACGCAGAGCAGATACCCAGCATCTGGACGATCACCGGGTTGTTGGCGCTAAGCGGGCCTAACAGAACTTCTTTATTCTTATTCGATAATAATCCCATCTTCTACTTAATTTTGTGAGGTTAAAAATTTGACATAACCACTCAAACTGTTGAACAACATTGCATCAACACCTTTACTTGTGATCGTACCGCCGGAAATACCGTCGACATAATCCTGACCGGCAACACCTTTACCAGGTTTAACAACAGCGATGGACTTGAACGTGCCATCGATAAACAACTTCTTCCCTTTGAATTCGTTGCTGAATGCCGGTTTTGCAATTTCGGCTCCCAGACCCGGAGTTTCGCCCTGGTGACTGAAGTCCGCGCCGTAAACGGTATTCTTATCGCTATCCACAGAGATATATCCCCACAGCGGTCCCCAAAGACCGGCACCATGCAGAGCCATAATATATTTAGGCTGCCCGTCTACGTTTGCAACAAAAACCGGATATTCGTGTTCGGTAGCAGCTTTCACCACATCGGCAGCAAAAGCATCACCTTCCACCTTTTCACCGTTTTCATTTACCAGAAATGCATCTTTGATCAATTCCGTATATTTGGCTTCCGCTTCATTAGCCGGTACCGATACGTTGATAGAGCGCAAGATCTGCTGACGCTTGTCGTTCTCCTCATTCTTCTGCTGGAAACTTCTCAGCGATTGCGAAGTAAATGCCAGCACAACAGCAACCAGGACAACCATTACCGCAGCATATACAACCGTATAGACATTGCTATCCCGGTTAATACCTTTCTTTGCGGCGGCAGCCTCGTCTTTCACTTCTTCGAAATCGGAAGCAGGAGCTGCACATATAGGACAAACATCCGGAGCTTTATTCCCTTTGTGGATATATCCACATACTTTACATTTATATTTTGCCATACTCCTTCTTACATTATTTGATTACACGTTTCAATCTGCGGTTGATGTTAGCTTCCACTACGTAGTAGTCGATCAGCGGAGCAAATACATTCATCAACAGGATAGCGAGCATCATACCTTCAGGATAACCCGGATTCAATGCGCGGATAATGATAGCCATAGCTCCTACCAGGAAGCCGTAGATATATTTGCCTGTTTCCGTACGGGCAGAAGTAACAGGGTCGGTAGCCATAAACACGGCACCGAATGCGAAACCACCCAGGAACAGATGATCGAACGGAGATACACACATCGCTACTGTCGTCCCGATCATATTGAAGATAAGCGACATGACTGCACCACCGACAAATACGGAAACCATAGTCTTCCAGCTTGCGATCTTTGTGAAAAGAAGGATAAATGCGCCGATCAGGATTGCCAATACGGATGTTTCACCGATTGAACCCGGAATCAGGCCTAAGAACATATCCCATGTGGAGATCGGATGTCCGAGAACATCGACCGCCTGGAACGAACCGATCAGTTCCTTGCCAGCGATAGCGACCTGTCCCAGCGGGGTTGCACCCGAGAAACCGTCTACCACCTGCCCGCCACCGATACCGAACGTATCAGCCGTACGGACAAACACCTGGTCGCCGGACATAGCTGCCGGATATGCGAAGAACAGGAATGCACGTGTAACCAACGCTACATTAAATACATTATAACCTGTACCACCGAATACTTCCTTAGCAAAAACAACAGCGAATGCAGTAGCCACAGCGATCATCCACAGCGGAGTGTCGATGGGAACGATCATCGGGATCAGGATACCGGAAACTAAGAAACCTTCCTGAATCTCTTCCTTCTTCACCTGGGCAACAGCAAATTCGATACCCAGACCTACTACATACGAAACAATGATTTTAGGCAATACAGCCAGAAAACCGAAAATAAAAGTCATGAGAAATCCCGGATCAGCCCCTACTGCAAGGTTGTGCTGATAACCGACATTGTACATACCAAAAAGCAAAGCGGGCAACAAAGCAATGATGACCACGGTCATCGTACGCTTCGAGTCAATATAGTCATGAATGTGTACGCCTGATTTGGAAGTTGTGCTCGGAACAAACAGGAATGTTTCGATACCTTCAAAAACAGAACGGAACATCGCCAGCTTTCCGCCTTCCTCAAAGTTAGGCTTAATCTTGTCGAGGTAATTCCTTAACGCTTTCAATGTATTCTAATTTTTAATGTTATTAATTCATTTCCTTGTATAATACATCCAGGCCTTGACGAACGATCTTTTGAATCTCAAGTTTGGATGTATCGACAAATTCGCAAAGGGCAAAATCTTCGGGTGCTACTTCATAGATACCCAGGTTTTCCATCTTATCGATATCGAATGCGATAATGGCCTTCAACAGGTATTCCGGCATGATGTCCATCGGGAACACGCTTTCGTATTCGTTAGACATGATCATGGCACGCTTACCTCCCTTGATACGGGCATCGATCACATACTCCTTGTTCTTACCCACCAACCAGGTCGGGAATGAATGGCTCACACTGTATTTTCCGAAACCGGGAGTAGCCCAGCCGAAGAAATCGTATGTTTCGTCGCCTTCCGGAATAACTGTGATCTGATTATCATAAGCTCCCAGATAATCGTCTTCCATCACCTTCGTACCGCTCAGCACGTTGCCGCTGATGATACGGACATCTTCATTGCCTTTCATAATCTTTCCGTCGACCAGGCTACCGATCGTACAACCGGAGATCGTCTTTACGTATCCTCTTTCCGTTGTCTCGGAACCGGTAATCACAACCAGGCGGCTGAAATCGGCGATACCCTTATTGAACAAACGCCCGATCACGATCACGTCGGCAGGATTTACCGTCCAGACCACTTCGCCTTTATTAATAGGCTTGATGTGATTAATCTGTACTCCCACATTGGCAGCAGGATGCGGACCTTCCACTTCTACAGTTTCAACACCTTTCACACTGACGGAAGAACCTTTGCGGATGCCGACATACACTTTTCCGGCGGTAAGTTTTGCAAGCGCATCCAACCCCGTCTGGAAATCAGCCTCCTGTCCTTTCACGATAAAATCGAAGTTCGGCGCCAGCGGTGCTGAATAGAATGCAGAAACAAAGATGTCGCGAGGCTCATCGGCCGGTGAAGCGACGATGTCGTACGGACGTTGTTTGATAAACGGCCACATACCTGCATGCAGGATTGCCTCCTTTACCTCTTCTCTCTTCAGGGAAGCTACATTTTTCTTACCGTAATCCTCATACTCGATCTGCGCATCCGGCTTAACGACCACGCTAAGCACTTTACGCTTCTCTCCTCGGTTTACGGCAGTTACTTCGCCACTGACAGGCGAAACAAACTTGATCTCCGGGCGGTTCTTATCGATCATCAATACAGAACCGGCTTTGACTTTTTCTCCTACTTTGGCAACAACTTTGGGTACAATACCGTTATAATAATCGGGAACGATAGCGTAACTATCGCTTTTCCCTCCGTTTAACAGTACGTCCGAAGCTTTGCCCTTCAGATTAATGTCTAAACCCTTTTTAATCTTAATCACATTTGCCATGATACAACTAAAATTGTTTATATGTAATTTTCCCGCAAAAGTAAGCAATTTTTTATGCTTTAAAGCAGGGAACAGAAAATAAATAAAGAAATAATTCCATAATTTTGCACCGACAAAGAAAGAAATATGAAAAAGAGAGTGTACAGTTTACTATTTGTGATGCTTTTTGCCCTTTCCATCGGGGCAAACGCACAGGTGAAGTACTTCACCAATGTCAACAGCAAGCAGATAAAAACGCTTCAGGTAAAAGTGGCCGGAGAGTTGATATCCGAACCCTATATAGCTTTGGGAGGAGAAGAACGAATCGAAATCAACTTCGACAAATTGGGCAGCGGATACACGCAATATGCCTATAATGTGGTGCACTGCAACGGTGACTGGACGCAATCACAGTTGAGCCCTATCGAATATATGAATGGTTTCCAGGGAACGACAATCGATGATTTTGCCAATTCCATCGGGACTACGACTCAATATTCAAATTACCGCCTGTTGCTTCCGAACGAAAACATACAGTTTAAGGTTTCCGGCAATTATGCCATCCAGGTCTATAATGAAGACACGCCGGACCAGATTATTTTTACAGCCTGCTTCTCGGTGGTGGAGCCGGTTGTCAATATTTCGGCTTCGGTCAGCGGAAACACCGATATCGACACCAACCAGAGCCACCAGCAGGTAAGTTTCAACATCAACAACAAGAATTTCCCGATCACTTACCCGCAGACGGACCTGAAGATATTCGTCTACCAGGATAACCGGCGCGATAATGCCGTTACGGACTTGCAACCGATGAGTATCCTCGAGAACCAGATTTCCTACACCTATAACCGCAACCTTATCTTCCCTGCCGGGAATGAGTACCGCCGTATGGAATTCCTGAGTAACCGATATAACGGCATGCATGTGGAAAACATCACCTTTCACAACCCCTACTATAATGTAGAACTTATGACCGATTACAAGCGTAACAAAGGCACTTACCAATATGACCAGGACCAGGACGGCCGCTTCTTCATCCGTTGCAGCGACTGTAACGATCCGGACACGGAAGCGGATTATTATATCGTACACTTTACGCTTGCATGCGATCCGCTACCTGACGGGAGCGTCTATCTCAACGGCGAACTATTCAATAACGTACTGGATGAAAAGAGTAAAATGGGCTATAACTTCGAGGCCAAGCAATATGAAAAGGCTGTCCTCCTCAAACAAGGAAGCTACAATTACCAATATCTGTTTGTCCCGACCGGCTCCACTGTCGGTCAGACGGGCCCGATAGAAGGCAACTACTATCAGACGCAAAACGAGTACAGCATCTATGTTTATTTCCGTCCGATGGGTGCCCGTTACGACCGCCTGATCGGTGTCACGACTGTCAGGAACGAGATGCAGGTATTCTAAGCCTACGAATAATTCGTTTGTTTTTCTCATTAAATCTCACCCTATGAGAAAATATTCTCACAGGCATGAGAATTAATTCCCATCAGTGTGAGAAAATATTCCCACCGGTATGAGAAAAAACGTTTCACTTCACCTGCTTTCCTACTACGTAAGTTGCTTGAATATTCCGGTCGTCACCAATGGTTTGCAGGCCGAACAGTTTGTTTTCTAATGTCCATTGTCCATTCCGTATCAGATAGTCCATGCGTATCTGCTGGGAGGGCGTAACGGCATAGTCCACTACGATGAAATCCGCTTTCCGGCCTTTCCGTAAACTGCCGATTTCATCGTCCAGATGAAGTGCTTTAGCTGCTCCCAAGGTACATTTATATAACGATTCGAAGACAGACATAGGATATCCGTTAAGTTGCTGCACCTTATATGACTCTCCCATCGTACGCAACAAAGAAAAAGAGGTTCCGGCTCCGACATCCGTTGCCAATACGGTTTGCATACCGATGCGATTGGCTTGTCGCATATCAAAAAGGCCGCTTCCTAAAAAGAGATTGGATGTCGGACAATGGACTACGACGGAACCGGCTTCGGCCAGCCGGCGGCATTCCGAATCGGACAGGTGGATGCAATGCCCGAAGACAGAGCGGCCCGTGACCAATCCAGCCCGCTCATATACTTCCAGATAATCCCGGCAGTCCGGGCACAAAGAAAGCGTGCTGTCGATCTCGTCTGTATTTTCGGAAAGATGCGTCTGTATATAAGTATCCGGATATTGCTCATGCAAACGCCCTGCCGCAATCAGTTGTTCCGTCGAGCAGGATATAGCAAAACGAGGCGTGATGACATAGCGGTTTCGCCCTTTGCCATGCCAGGTTTCAATCAAGTTACGGCTTTCGGATTCTCCCCGCTCTGCCGTATCGGTCAATCCTGCCGGGGCGTTCCGGTCCATCAGCACTTTTCCGGTCAGCATACACATATCATATTCCGACGCAACGGAAAAGAGAGCGGTGACGGAGGCCGGATGTACAGTCGCATAGGCCATACAGGTTGTTGTTCCGTTCCGAAAGAGTTCCTGTATAAAGAAGCGGGCCATCCTGCCAGCATGCTCCGGAGAAGCGAACGACTGTTCTGCCGGAAAAGTATAATCACCCAGCCAGTCCAGCAATTGCTTTCCATACATCCCGATTATCTCGGCTTGCGGGTAATGGATATGGGAGTCTATAAATCCCGGCATCAAGAGTTTACCGGAATAATCAACCAGCTCGAAATCTGTATAACGATCTTTGGTCTCCTTAAAAGGCCCGCAATCGATTATTTGCCCATCCTGTACGACCAATGCTCCATCGGGGAAATAACGGTAAGCTTCTTTCTTATTTAATGGAGAATCGATAAAATCAAAAACTTCTCCTCTGTATAATGTCAGCTCACTCATCTTTCTTCTCTTTTATCGGTTCGACGTGCAAAACGATATGGGTTGCCGGACCGAAATTCAAACGTAACTTATTTTCTATCTCTTTCGTCAACTCATGTGCACGGCTTACGGTTATTTGCCCGTCGACCCGGATATGCACTTCGATTGCAAAATCGTTTCCAATTCTGCGCGTACACAGATTATGCGGATTCTTAACTTCCGGCGTCTCATTAATTATAGAAAGAATCTCATCTTCGATCTCGCCCGGTAAAGATTTTTCCAGCAAATCATTAATTGCAGGTATGACCAACTGAAAAGCCACTTTGACAATCAATATACTGACGACTACGGCAGCAATCGGATCCAGCACACGCCAGTTATCACCTAATAAGATGGCTCCTCCAATTCCCAGCGTCGTTCCAATAGAAGAAAAAGCATCCGAACGATGATGCCAGGCATTCGCAATAACGGCCTGGCTATTCTCTTTCTTCCCTACATATAGCGTCAGGCGATACAGGGCTTCCTTTATTATAATAGAGACAATGGCAGCAATAAGCGCGATCTTGCCGGGACTTTCCAGCGCTTCACCTCTAAAATAGAATCCGAATATCTTATTCGCCCCATCCCAGAAAAGGCCGACTCCCACGCACATCAGGACAATCCCGATAATCGTAGTAGCCAAGGTCTCATATTTACCATGCCCGTAATCATGTCCTTCGTCTTTCGGCTTGGAAGATATATTAATGAAGAGCAAAACGATTACATCCGTAATAAAATCGGAGAGCGAATGCACGGCATCCGCAATCATGGCGCTACTGTGCCCTAACACCCCTGCTACGAATTTGAAAACCAATAGCAGAAAATTGGCGAGTGATCCGACCAGGGTCACGGCCATGATTTTTCTTTTTCTAATATGTTCTTTCATTCCTTTTCTTTTACCAGACAACAAATCTACTCAAAATACCGACACAGATAGTCGCAGTTTTCATCTAAAATGGTAAAAAGCTTATCCAGCTTGTTCCGGAGGACAACCAGTTTCGACCGTAACTCTATTTTTTCCTCTTTCGACTTCGCGTCGTTCGATCGCTTGGAAAGGGTCTGCTGTTCAATAAGCCATTTATCCTTCAAAGCATTCAAGAATACTAAACGGGTAGACTGGCGGATAAAGTATTCAAATTTTGCCGCTCCCATCCACTTGTATAGAGTAGGAATATTCTTTTTGGATAATGACAAGCAATAAGGCACTGCCGATGCAAACGATAAACGGGCCGCCGTTTTTGTCGCCCTGACCTGCTTCGAAACTTCACTGGTATGAATTAGAACAACCCGATTCGTATATTTCAGGAGCAAGTCGATCTGCTGACTGGTTAAACTACCGTTATAGCATGCCACCGTATTGGTAAAACCGGCAATATGCATAGTCAATAGATCGTTGTAGTTCCATACCAGATAGACAAACCCTAACTTTTCGATCGCCTTGATCGCCTGGTAAAGGCCTAACAGACAGCTATCCGCCAGATTTGGCGGATAACAAATGCATTCTTTTCCTTTCTCTTCCGCCTTATACTTCAGGAAGCCTTGCAGAACGCCCTCCCCGTCCCGGATAGGAAATAGCATAGCACCGGCAAGCCGTTCATACTTATCCGGAAGTACTTCCGGACTTACACCCAGCCCCAAATACTTATGGCAGGCTGTTAACAGAGGATTATTACCCACATCGTAACCTAACGATTCAAGTATCATGTTCAGCTCCCTGTTTTCATGGATTGAATGCAGCAAACTTGCATTATCCGAATCATTTACCTGTCGTTTGTTTTTTTGTACAACAAGGTTATCAGTTTCATCAATCGGAATTTCAAACCAATCAGCCAGAATATACAAAGCCTCCGTATCGTTACACCCGACTAAAGACTGTACCAGATCTATTACGTTACCTGTTTCCTTACAGATACAGCATTCGTAGATCTGCTCCGTCACTTTGATTCTGAAAGACTTACTATCATCCCTATGAAATAAACAATCACACCTTAGTGTCTTTCCCGATTTACTTCCTCGAAATAGTTCTGCATACCGCCTCACCACATCTTCCAACCGGACTGTCTGAGCAATTTGTTGCTCCAAATCTTTTATTCTCATTAAATTTAGCAGTTATAGAGAAAAACAACCTTTCAATAAAACACCAATCATAAAAAACATGTTTTTTACGTTTTCGGAAGAAACAAATATAAAGAGAAATTAAATACAAACATACTTCTTGTAACCATGGCTGATATTAAATTACATAAATAAAATCCGAAAAACTTGTTTAAGCGACAATCAATCTTTCGATTAAAGATTATTAATATCGCCCGTAAAATTGTAACCAATAAAAAATCTTACCTTTGTTCCATATATCCGAGAAGGAACAACGTTAAATACATGGTAAGATTTATCCGTTATATAATATTAATAGCTCTGTTACAATCGACAGCAGGAACTTTTCTATCATATGCTCAGAGTTTTACCTCGGCATCCGGTATTGTCAAAGACTCGATTACCGGTGAACCGCTCCCATTTGTATCCGTCTATTTTGACGGATCGACTATCGGAGCAATGACAGACGACGATGGAGCATTCACTCTACAAAACAATCAGGGCTACACCAAACTGGCTGCCGCCTCATTGGGCTACGACACTAAAATCATCGATCTCAAACCCGGTAAAAAAAATGAAAACCTGGAACTGCTGTTGAAACCGACTGCTTTCGAGATATCAGAAGTCGTGATCAAACCTAAAAGAGAAAAATATACCCGCAAGGATAACCCGGCTGTGGAACTTATTAAAAAAGTGATTGCTCACAAGAATGACAACCGGATCGAGGCAAAACCGGAATATCAAACGGAAGTGTACGAAAAATTAAGCCTGTCGCTGGATAATTTCAATCCGAATCTCGACAAAAATAAATTTTTGAAAAAGTTCAAGTTCATCAAGAACTATCTGGACACATCCGAATTTAACGGCAAACCGATTCTGACCGTTTCCGTCCGTGAAAATCTATCTGACTTCTACTACCGGAAAAGTCCTAAAACGGAGAAGACGCTTGTCAGGGCCAAACGTATGCAGGGTATCGACAAGACATTGGACGACGGTGGCGGCATAACATCCAATCTGGAAGAAATATTCAAGAGTATCAATATCTTCGATAACAACATTCCTATTTTATTGAACCGGTTCGTCAGTCCGTTGTCATCGACATTGGCGACAACTTATTACCATTACTACATTATGGATACGCTTGATGTGGGTGGAGATAGATGTGTGGATCTGGCTTTTGTTCCGGCAAACAGTGAAAGTTACGGGTTTACCGGACGACTTTATATAACGCTTGACGGTAATTATGCAGTCAAGAAAGTCTTATTGAATACACCCGCGAATATCAACCTGAACTGGGTGGACAAGCTCCGTATCGAACAGGAATTCAAGCAGATGCCAGATAGCACCTGGGTACTCGACAAGGAAAATACCTTTGTCAATTTCTATGTGGTAAAAGGGGCGCAACAACTGTATGCCCACCAGCTTAGGAATTACGACAATTATAATTTTAATGTGCAGAATGCAGACTCCATTTTCGGACTCTTAGGGGCCTTGCATATCTTGCCGGAAGCAACGGTACAGCCTGATACGTTTTGGACGCACAACCGTCCTATTCCATTGAAAGAAAAGGAAGATGCGTTAAAAGATTTATTAGGGCAGTTGCGTAAAGTACCGGCCTTCAATGCCATTATCAAAACCGCCGAAATCCTGATAACCGGCTATATCCCGACAGCAAACGACAAGAAAGTGACTAAGTTCGACTTCGGTCCGATGAATACGACCTTCAGTGCGAACCACCTGGAAGGTTTCCGCATGCGTGTGGGAGGAATGACGACCGCAAACCTCAATCCATACTGGTTTGCAAGCGGTTATCTGGCTTATGGAACAAACGACCGTAAGATAAAATACAACCTGAAATTAACGCACAGTTTCACTAAAAAAGAATATCACGAAGGAGAGAACCCGGTCAATAACCTGTCGTTTATCCAGGAATATGACGTGTACACCCCGGGGCAGGACTTCCTTTTCACAAGTAAAGATAACATTTTCGTTGCCTGGAAAGTCGGCGAGCCTGTGACTAAGATGCAGTATATCCGCAAAAGCGTATTACAATACGAGAAAGAATGGCTGAACGGACTGACCTGGAAGTCCTGGATGATGAATCAGAACAACGAAGCGGCAGGAACCCTTCAATACATTAAACGGGATGAATCGGGCAATTTGTATCATATAAAGGATTTCACGACATCCGAAATAGGGACACAATTGCGTTTTGCTCCGGGTGAACGGGCTTACAACGGACGTTCGGGCAAAGAATCTGTATTCAACCTGTCCAAAGACGCTCCTGTTTTCAAGCTCTCCCATCAATTAGGAATAAAAGGCGTATTAGGTGGCGATTACAATTACAACCATACGGAGATCAGTGCTGAAAAACGTATCTGGCTGTCTTCTTTCGGCCATATCGACGCACAGTTAAAAGCAGGAAAGGTTTGGGATAAAGTGCCTTTTCCCCTATTGATTTTGCCGAACACGAACCAATCCGTCACAATCCAGCCGGAAGCATTCCACATGATGAACGCGTTGGAGTTCGTGACCGACCAATATGTATCGTTTAATGCTACTTATTATATGAAGGGCTGGATTCTGAACCGTATTCCGGGTATCAAATGGTTACGGCTGCGTGAAGTTCTTTCCTTTAATATGATCTATGGAGGACTGACGGATAAAAACAACCCGACATTGACTCCGGGACTTTTCCTGTTACCGGAAGGGACACAGCCGTTGGGCAACACACCTTATATGGAATGCAGCGTCGGTTTGGAAAATATATTTAAGATCCTGCGCATCGATTATTACAGACGCTTAACTTACCTGAATCATCCTGATATCAAAAAGGGAGGCATCCGTATTGCGCTGAGATTTACTTTCTAAATATGTGGTTTAATAATAATGACAGATCCGAATAGTTCACGTTTACATCATGCCCCTAACCCGTGGGCACTGACACCTCTGGTTGTTTTCTTATTATCCTATCTTGTAGTGTCCATTATTGCAGGAGATTTCTACAAAATGCCTATTACCGTGGCCTTTGTTGTCTCTTCTGTAGTTACCATAGCCATATTCAAGGGAGGAAAACTAAGCAACCGGATCGAACAATTCTGCCGGGGAGCGGCCAACAGCAATATTATGCTGATGGTATTGATCTTCATTCTTACCGGTGCTTTCGCCCAAACAGCAAAAGCGATGGGAGCAGTCGATGCTACGGTCAATCTGGCTATGTCCATCCTGCCAGGTAATTTGTTGGCTACCGGAATCTTCCTCGCTGCTTGTTTTATTTCCATTTCTGTCGGAACATCTGTCGGGACAATCGTTGCCCTGGCTCCTGTCGCCGTTGGGATCGCTGACAAAACCGGAATGCCCGATGCGCTCATGCTGGGAGTTGTCGTAAGCGGAGCCATGTTCGGGGACAACCTGTCTTTCATATCCGATACGACTATCGTTGCCACGCGTACGCAAGGTTGTAATATGAATGATAAGTTCAAGGTGAATATTCGAATCGCTCTTCTGATCGCCATCCTGACCGGTATTATCTACGTGCTGATCGGAAGTGGGGTCGGGAGCGGATATGAAACGGGGCAGATCGAATGGGTCAAGGTCCTGCCCTATTTGGTTGTCCTGATAACAGCTATTTGCGGCGTGAATGTCATGATGGTTCTGATTGTCGGGGTTATCCTGTCCGGTATCGTCGGACTGCTTACAGGCGGGTTCGACATTTGGGGTTGGAATGCTTCGATGGGACTGGGCATTTCGAATATGGGTGAGCTTATTATCGTCACGTTGCTGGCCGGCGGAATGTTGGAAATGATACGGTATAACGGAGGCATCGACTGGATTATCCTGAAACTCACCTCCCGCATCCGTTCCTCCAAAGGAGCCGAACTGAGCATTGCGGCATTAATAAGTTTTGCCAATCTTTGCACTGCAAACAACACCATTGCTTTGATCATGGCAGGTCCGATAGCTAAAGATATCGCCGATCGTTTCAAAATAGATCCGAGACGCAGTGCCAGCCTGTTGGACATTTTCTCCTGCTTTGTTCAGGGTATCATACCCTACGGCGCTCAATTGTTGATGGCGGCTGGTCTGGGGCATGTCTCCCCTATCGAAATCATGCAGTATCTGTATTATCCTTATTTATTGGGTGTAGGAGCCTTGCTTGCTATCGCATTCAATTATCCGCGCAAGTATGCAGGCCTAAATCTACTTAATAAGTAGAGGGGTACTCTGTTTACTAAGTAGAGGATTGCCTACTTACTAAGTAGATGAACGTCTGCTTATCGAGTAGATGACGCACTACTTAATAAGCCGTTTTCAGACACATGGAGCCTCTTGATATGCCGGATGAAATCCTATAGAAAATCCGGCAAAAGCCTTTTTCTCCTATCAGAAAGACATTCTATTCCTAATCAGATATGGTCAAATATGAAATCTGCCGGTATTCCAAAATAATCGCGTAAACGTTTAGCTATGTTCAAGTTGATTGCACGTTTTCCATTCAACAATTCACTTATTCGAGACTCTGAAATGCCAAGCATTCTTGCCGCTTCTTTTTGTTTGATTTTCTTATCTGCCATCTTCTTTTTTATCTCGTCTGTTATCAAAGTCGATACCTTACCCGGCAAAGGATGATAAGCAGCCTCCCATTCGTAGACAGCATCAGTGAGTTTGATAAATTCATCTTTATCAGGCTGTGGCAAAAGTTCCATATCACCAAGTTCTGTACCCTTTGTGATAATCACTTCCACTGCGTTTTTATATTCTCTGTATTGGGCATCATTTTTAATTATCATAGGAACTTTCTTTAGATTGTTTTCACATCAATTCTATCATATTCCGGATGCGTACCGATAAAACGGATAATCATCCGACCTGCGAAGAAGACGACCACAGCAACAATCCGGTAGTTATTACCTTTAATATTAAACACGTACCTGTTGTTACCGACATAGTCTGCTGACAGAAAATCATTTTTCAAATCTGAATGATTCTTCCAGTTTGCAGATTCACATATTTCAATCCATTTTTGAACAGCTTTGTCTGCATCCTTATGTTACGGATGAATTTCTCTAATTTCTCAGAATCAATGATTTTCACTTTCTCTTTTTTTATTGTACTACGGCAAAAGTAGTACCAAATTCCCAATTATGGAAGTTTTGACAAAAAAAGTTACCATAAATTTTGCATACTCGCCTAAAACCACGACCTTTGCTTTCGTATTAGAAAATAACGTAGAAGCGTTTCGATATTATCTTGTCTTGAAATCTCGACAATTTCAACATACCAAGATAATAGACAAAAATGGCTCCTACGCTTGTGTTTGCTATATACACCTGTCAGCTTTGATAGGTGACTATATACTAACATAAAGCGTGGGGACATTGTTCTATTATTGGTGTGTGGGCAGTCGAGAGCCTCAAGACAGTAATAAACGATGGTCCTTGCGCTTTCTTTTTATAAATGCGACCTTTGAGGACAGGATTGCGTAATACTAAATTAATTATGAGTGCTTATGAAAATGCAGCGTCGGTTTGGAAAATATATTTAAGATCCTGCGCATCGATTATTACAGACGCTTAACTTACCTGAATCATCCTGATATCAAAAAGGGAGGCATCCGTATTGCGCTGAGATTTACTTTCTAAATATGTGGTTTAATAATAATGACAGATCCGAATAGTTCACGTTTACATCATGCCCCTAACCCGTGGGCACTGACACCTCTGGTTGTTTTCTTATTATCCTATCTTGTAGTGTCCATTATTGCAGGAGATTTCTACAAAATGCCTATTACCGTGGCCTTTGTTGTCTCTTCTGTAGTTACCATAGCCATATTCAAGGGAGGAAAACTAAGCAACCGGATCGAACAATTCTGCCGGGGAGCGGCCAACAGCAATATTATGCTGATGGTATTGATCTTCATTCTTACCGGTGCTTTCGCCCAAACAGCAAAAGCGATGGGAGCAGTCGATGCTACGGTCAATCTGGCTATGTCCATCCTGCCAGGTAATTTGTTGGCTACCGGAATCTTCCTCGCTGCTTGTTTTATTTCCATTTCTGTCGGAACATCTGTCGGGACAATCGTTGCCCTGGCTCCTGTCGCCGTTGGGATCGCTGACAAAACCGGAATGCCCGATGCGCTCATGCTGGGAGTTGTCGTAAGCGGAGCCATGTTCGGGGACAACCTGTCTTTCATATCCGATACGACTATCGTTGCCACGCGTACGCAAGGTTGTAATATGAATGATAAGTTCAAGGTGAATATTCGAATCGCTCTTCTGATCGCCATCCTGACCGGTATTATCTACGTGCTGATCGGAAGTGGGGTCGGGAGCGGATATGAAACGGGGCAGATCGTTTCAAAATAGATCCGAGACGCAGTGCCAGCCTGTTGGACATTTTCTCCTGCTTTGTTCAGGGTATCATACCCTACGGCGCTCAATTGTTGATGGCGGCTGGTCTGGGGCATGTCTCCCCTATCGAAATCATGCAGTATCTGTATTATCCTTATTTATTGGGTGTAGGAGCCTTGCTTGCTATCGCATTCAATTATCCGCGCAAGTATAGTTTGAACAAGGCGTAAGACCTATTGCCAAATAGAGTTTAAACTACTTTTACTTTGCTGGTCTTACTATTTTATTAATTGTCCGCTTCTAAGTATTTTTTTTTCACATTGACAAAATGTCAAATTTACCCGCCTCAGATTGTCCTCTATGTGTCCGGGAGCGAAATGATTACAAATAAGTCCAGGAGACAGCGTTCACCATTATTATTTTGTCGGAAGGGACATCAGAAATATTTCTTTTTGTCACCTGGAATCGGGAAGATGCAGGAAAAATAAACGAGAATATAAGTTAGACGGTAGGATTTCTACCTAAATGTCAATTAGAAATAGATTGCTTTATAGAGTCTGTGAAATGTTAAAATGGCATTTTGAGCTCTTTCCGGAACCTTGTCAGACCGTTATTCCTCCCTTTTTTGGTTCGTTCGGAAAAATCATCTAAATGATTTGCCGGATTCATCTGAATGATTTGCCTAAAACATCTCAATAGTTTTGGAAAAACATTCAGATGATTTTAAAAATGATCTAAATGATTTTGAGAAAGAGGTGCAAAAACAAGAACTTTTCAGGCTAAAAGGATGAAAAACGAAGATTTGCCTGTTATCAAAATAACTCAAAACGAATCGAAGTGACAGTAAATTGTGTCTAATTCCATCAACAAGAACTTGGCGCAGAAACCTCAATCGGCATGGCAGCACTCAGAGCCAGAATCTATTGAACATGGGTATGTACATTATATAATACGGAAATAGTAAAATATGACACCAACAACAGCCATTTATTTTTTGGTTCGTTAGGAGCAGACTTTGTATTGGCATTCAAGAAATTGGCAATCAACTATGATAAGATGTTCATCAAATAGAAATCGGACTATTAACTTGTTTTTGTCGGCAAGCAAAAAACAAGTTAATAGGTAAAACAGATATAGCCATGTGAATTATTCCAATAAAATGCCGCACAAATCCAATATAAACGATATATTTGCAGTCTAATTTCATGAATCAAACACATTATAATACGAAAAACAATGGAATATTGGCAGAAAGATATTGAAACCATGAATCGCGAAGACTTGGAAAAGTTACAGTTGGAGCGATTGAAAAAGACAATTGAAGCAGCCGGAAATTCACCTTTCTACAGCAAAGTGTTCAAAGAAAACGGCATCACGGCCGACAGTATACAATCACTGGCAGATTTGCAAAAGATACCTTTCACGACGAAAGATGATCTTCGTAACAATTATCCGTATGGAATGGCGGCTATTCCTATCAAAGACTGCGTACGTATCCATTCGTCGAGTGGCACGACAGGAAATCCGACAGTCGTATTGCATTCGGCCAAAGACCTGGACCAATGGGCTAACCAAGTGGCACGCTGTATGTATATGGTAGGCATTCGCGACACGGATGTATTCCAGAACACTTCCGGCTACGGGATGTTCACCGGCGGACTGGGGTTTCAGTACGGAGCAGAAAAATTAGGTTGCCTGACCGTACCGGCAGCAGCAGGAAATACCAAACGGCAGATCAAGTTTATCACAGACTTCGGTACAACCTGTCTTCATATTATTCCCAGCTATGCCACGCGCCTGGCTGAAGTCATGTATGAAATGGGCCTCGATCCTCGTCGCGACACCAAACTGCACACCGTTTGTATCGGCGCCGAACCTCACTCGGAAGAACAACGCCGCCGGATCGAGCAGTTGTTAGGCGTAAAAGCATATAACTGTTTCGGAATGTCGGAAATGAACGGTCCCGGCGTCGCATTCGAATGTACGGAGCAGAACGGGCTTCATATCTGGGAAGATAATGTAATCGTAGAAATTATCGATCCGGTCACATTAAAGCCGGTGAAAGAAGGTGAAGTCGGCGAAATGGTCCTGACGACCATCAACCGCGAAGCTATGCCTTTATTCCGTTACCGTACCCGTGACCTGACCTGTGTCCTTCCGGGAGAATGTCCCTGCGGACGGACACATAAACGCCTGGCCCGTTTCAAAGGCCGCAGCGACGATATGATCATATTGAAAGGGGTCAACCTCTTCCCAATCCAGATCGAAAAGATACTGATGCAGTTTAAAGAATTGGGCAGCAATTACCTGATTACGATCGAAACGGTAGGAAACAATGACGAGATGCTGATCGAAGTGGAATTGAGCGATCTGTTCACCGACGATTACAGCGTCTTGCAACGTCTGACAAAGGAAATCACCCGTCAGTTGAAAGACGAGTTGCTTCTGACGCCCCACCTCAAGCTGGTGGCCAAAGGTTCCTTGCCGGTACAGGATGGAAAAGCAGTCCGGGTGAAAGACTTGCGTAAACTTTGCTGAACTCATAAATCATACATCTAAAATCATAAATCAACATGACAGTCAATCAGATTTCTATTTTTCTGGAAAACAAATACGGAAAGTTAAGCGAAATCCTCGCTTTGCTGGCCGAAGAAAAGATACGGATTATTGCCGCAACAGTGGCGGATACATCCGAATACGGTATCCTGCGCATCATTGTCAGCGATCCGCAAAAAGCCTATAAGATACTGAAGAGCAACAATGTCAGTGCCAATCTGACTGATGTGCTGGCTATCGTCACGAATTCATGTGCAGGCAGCTTTGCCCAAACATTGTCTTGCTTCACGAAGGCTGGCGTCAGCATCGAATATATGTATTGTTTCTCTGCCAACGAGAAATCGATCCTGATCTTGCGCACCAACAACCGCGAAGCCGCCCGTGAGGTGATTCGCCGCCAAAATCTGGGTTACATCAATGAAAGCGATTTGATTAACCTATAAAAGGCTCTGGTATGTTCGGAATAAGCGACCCTGGCATCTGGCTTGCCTATCTGTTAGCCCTCGTCTGTCTCTCCTACTCCATTTGGTTCGGAATAACTCATTGGAATAAAGACGACAAGGATAGTACTAACTCACAACAGCCGGAAAAATGAACACACTGACTTTAGGCATCGTAGTCATCATCTATATGTTCATCCTGGCCTGGCTGGGATACATCGGATATAAACAGACGAAAAATGCCAGCGACTATTTGCTGGGGGGACGAAAAGTGAATCCCATCATCATGGCCCTCTCATACGGGGCGACCTTTATCTCCGCATCGGCCATTGTCGGTTTCGGAGGGGTGGCAGCCACGTTCGGCATGGGGATTCAATGGCTTTGCTTATTAAATATGTTTATGGGCGTTGTCATCGCTTTTATCATATTCGGGCGGAACACCCGTAAATTAGGCGAAAAGTATAACGCCCGCACATTCCCGCAATTATTAGGATTGCACTACAATTCGCGTGCCATACAAATATTTATCGCTGCTATCATTTTTATCGGTATGCCGTTATATGCAGCGGTCGTGATGAAAGGGGGAGCAGTGTTTATCGAACAAATGTTTCACATAGACCTGCATCTGGCACTGCTTATTTTCACGCTCATAGTTGCTGCTTATGTGATTACGGGAGGTATTAAAGGTGTTTTGTATACGGATGCCCTACAGGCTGTCATTATGTTTGCCTGTATGCTGTTCCTGCTATTCTGGTTCTACCGTGTAATGGATATGGACTTTATCGAGGCCAACCGAAAACTGACTGAAATAGCCCCCCTTGTCCCTGAACGGTTCAAGGAGATGGGACATCAGGGATGGACGGCTATGCCTGTGACCGGGTCTCCGCAATGGTACACCCTGGTAACCTCGCTTATTTTAGGAGTCGGAATCGGTTGTCTTGCCCAGCCACAATTGGTTGTACGTTTTATGATGGTGGAAAGTACCAAACAACTGAACCGGGGCGTACTGATCGGTTGCGTTTTTCTGATCGTGACCGTTGGAGCCATATATCATGTCGGAGCTTTATCCAATCTCTTTTTCCTGAAAACGGAAGGCGTGGTTGCTTCGGAAGCCATCAAGGACATGGATAAGATTATCCCGCTGTTTATCGACCGGGCAATGCCGGAATGGTTCAGTGCCGTTTTCATGCTTTGCATCCTGTCGGCAAGTATGTCTACGCTTAGCGCCCAGTTCCATACGATGGGAGCCTCTTTCGGGGCAGATATGTTCCCCAAATTAGGGCATAAGAAGAATGCAAACTCGACGATAGGCGTACGTATCGGAGTGCTTTGCTCCATACTGGTCAGTTACATAATCTGTTATACGCTGAGTGCGGGAGTCATAGCACGTGGAACCGCTTTGTTCATGGGAATTTGTGCCGCCACTTTCCTCCCAGCCTACTTCTGTTCCCTTTTCTGGAAGAAAGCGACCAAAGAAGGAGCGCTGGCAAGTCTATGGACAGGGGCATTGGCAAGTTTATTCGCCATGCTGTTCCTCCACAAGGCGGAAGCCGGAGCGGTCGGCTTATGCGATATGCTGTTTGGGCGCGATGTCCTGATCGATGTTTATCCTTGGTTCGCCATTGATCCGATCCTTTTTGCGTTACCTTTATCCACCCTTGCGATGCTTCTCGCAAGCCTAATAACGTATAGGAAACAACATATTTGAAGATATTATATTTTATTAAAATCGAAAGAATAAAATTTAACACTTTATCTATTGACAATTACAGAAGTATCTGTACATTTGCAATGTGGTTTTTTCATAATAGTATTAGATTTAAGGTTAACAAAATTGGTTAGGGGTTGTCGTGAGACAGCCTTTAATTTTTTATATACATTCCTTCCCCCACCCAAGGTCCGCTACATAATTCAGGTTCCACATATTTATATCTTGTAACACGCTGTTTTAAGTTCCGTAAACCTATGTATTAGCAGTCCTAACTCTATGCTTTTCCGTATAAGTGGATAATGATTGGAGAATGGATATTTTGATGCGGTCACCTTCCCTCCTCCTGATAACTTGTCAGTCAAAATGTCATTTTGTTCGTTTGGCATTGTTTTTGTAATTAAACATTGCGTGAATTATTATAGTTATAGGAAATAATAAGTATAACATAAAAATATTTTATATCGGATTATGGCAAAACAAGGAAACATTGGTGTTACGAGCGAGAACATCTTCCCTATCATCAAAAAGTTTTTGTATAGTGATCACGAAATTTTTCTTCGTGAATTAGTATCTAATGCAGTCGATGCAACGCAGAAGTTGAAAACACTGGCTTCTGTCGGCGAGTTCAAAGGAGAACTGGGAGATTTGACTGTACATGTCAGCTTTGATAGCGATACGATCAAGATCTCCGACCGAGGTATCGGTATGACAGCCGAAGAGATCGACAAATACATCAACCAGATCGCTTTCTCCGGTGCTGAAGAGTTTGTTGAAAAATACAAGAACGACGCAGCCGCTATCATCGGTCACTTCGGACTTGGTTTCTATTCTTCTTTCATGGTTTCAAAGAAAGTGGAAATTGTCACCAAATCATATAAAGAAGGAGCCGTCCCTATGAAATGGAGTTGCGACGGGACGCCCGAATATACATTGGAAGAGACGGAAAAAGAAGATCGTGGAACAGATATCATCCTGTATATCGATGACGAAAATAAAGATTTCCTGAACAAAGACAAGATCAGCAGCCTGTTGACCAAATATTGCCGTTACTTGCCGGTTCCCATCGCATTCGGAAAAAAGCAGGAATGGAAAGACGGCAAATATGTCGATACAGACGAAGACAATATCATCAATGATATACAACCGGCATGGGTTCGCAAGCCGACAGATATGACAGATGAGGACTATAAGAAATTCTATCAGGAATTGTATCCGATGTCCGACGAACCTTTGTTCTGGATTCATCTGAACGTGGATTATCCGTTCCATCTGACCGGTATCCTGTATTTCCCACGCATCAAGAGTAACATCGACCTGCATCGCAACAAGATCCAGTTATATAGCAACCAAGTATTTGTGACCGATTCGGTTGAAGGCATCGTTCCTGAATTCCTGACACTGCTGCACGGTGTCCTCGATTCTCCGGATATCCCGCTGAATGTGTCCCGTTCTTATCTGCAGAGCGACCAGAACGTTAAAAAGATATCCAACCACATTATGAAAAAGGTGGCAGATCGCTTGGAAGAGATGTTTAAGAACGACCGTCCACAATTCGAAGAAAAGTGGGACAGCCTGAAACTCTTCATCCAGTACGGTATGTTGAGCGAAGAAAAATTCTATGATCGTGCTGCCAAGTTCGCCCTATTGAAGGACGTAGACGGCAAATATTATACATTCGAAGAATACAAAGCTCTGACGGAAGCTAACCAGACAGACAAGGAAGGCAACCTGATCTACCTGTACACAACGAATGCGAATGACCAGTACAGCTATATCCAGGCTGCAAAAGACAAGGCTTACAGTGTTCTGATCATGGACGGCCAGTTGGATGTTCATGCTATCAGCCAGATGGAACAGAAGTTCGAAAAGACCCGCTTCGTCCGTGTGGACAGCGACACGATCGACAATCTGATCCGCAAAGATGATGTCAGCAAGGTTACATTAAATGAGGACGAAAAGAATGCCCTTCAGGAAATGTTCAAAAGCCAGTTGCCAAAGATCGATAAGACGGACTTCATTGTCACATTCGAAGCGTTGGGCGCAAACTCCAACCCGGTCATGCTGACACAAAGCGAATATATGCGTCGTATGCGTGAAATGTCTGCCATGCAACCCGGTATGTCGTTCTACGGTGAATTGCCTGACAACTACAACCTGGTACTGAATACTGACCATGAATTGGTTAAGAAAATCCTGACCGAAGAAGAAGCGGCTTGTGCCGAAAAACTGAACCCGATCCTTGCCGACCTGAAAGGCTGGAAAACGCGTCAGTCCGACCTGCGCGAAACCCAAAGCAAGAAGAAGGAAGAAGAAATCACTTCTGAGGAGAAGGAAGACATGACGAGTACGAACAAAAAGATCGACGAACTGGTAGAACAGCGCAATAGCATCCTGTCCGAATATGCAGGTGAAAACAAACTGGTCAGCCAGTTGATCGACCTTGCCCTGTTAGCAAACGGTATGTTGAAAGGCGAAGCATTGAGCCAGTTCATCAAACGTAGCGTTCAGATGATCGGTTAAGCCGGAAACGGAGAGAATAACAAAGGGTATCAAGATATCCATTCTCATGTCAAGTGTGGGAATAGGAATTTTGACACCCTTTTTTGTTTCATTTTTCTTATCCGGCTATTATCCCCCCTCCTTTTATTGCATTTCGGTCAGCAACCGGAATTAAGTTTATCCGCAGGATTAACAAAACGGACCAATTTTATGTTGTATTTTATATCTCAAAATCTTGTAGTCTGAGAAATAACGACTACATTTGAATTCATTAAGCAGAGAAGATACAAGTATGAAAAGAATAGCTGTACTGACAGCCCTGTTGTTTACTGCCTTACAAATAGGATACGCCCAGAAAGTAGGATTGGTTCTGAGTGGAGGCGGTGCGAAAGGAGCCGCCCATATCGGGGTAATCAAAGCACTGGAAGAAAACGGAATACCAATTGATTACATAACGGGGACATCTGCCGGCGCAATTGTCGGCAGTCTCTATGCAATGGGATATACCCCTGAAGAAATGGTTGAACTGATGCTTTCCGAAGAGTTCAGCTATTGGCAGACCGGAACGGTTGAAAACGAATACAAATATTATTTCAAACGCCCCGACCCGACACCGGAATTCGGCCATTTCTCAATCGACATGACCGACTCATTGCAGGTGAAAGCCAGTTTCTTACCACAAAGCTTGATCAATCCGATCCAGATGAATCAAGCGTTTATGGCTCTGTTTTCACAAGCTACGGCAAAGGCAGGCTGGAACTTCGACAATCTTTTCGTCCCGTTCCGTTGTGTGGCCTCGGACATATATAGCAAGAAAGCCATTATTTTCAAGAACGGAGACCTCGGAGACGCCGTTCGTGCATCCATGACATTTCCCTTCTTTTTCCAGCCGATCTGGAAAGACAGCGTCCCCATTTTCGACGGCGGCATCTATGACAACTTCCCGGTCGGCCCAATGAAAGAGGCTTTCCATCCGGATTTTATCTTCGGTTCGACAGTAGCAGGCGGAAACAACAAACCTTCATCCAATCCTTATAACCAACTTGAAACGATGATTATGCAAAAGACGGACTATGACGTTCCCGAAGACGAAGGCATGATGATCAAATTCAGTTTTCCCACCGTTTCCCTGCTCGATTTCCAAAAGGCACGGGATTTGATGGATATTGGCTACAAGCGGACGATGGCGATGATCGACTCCATCAAAGCACGTGTCCCCCGGCGTGTTGAACTAAGCGAAGTCAACAAACGTCGCGAAGCTTATAAGCAAAGCCTCCCTCCATTGATTTTTCAGAATATATATGTTACAGGCGTGAATGAATCGCAAAAGAAATACATTGAAGCCCAGCTACATCGTGATATCAATCACGAATTCTCGATGGAAGAGTTCAAGCGTGCCTATTTCAAGATGCTGACCTATTCCAAAATTAAAGAAATATTGCCCCATGCCGTTTATAACCGGAAAGAAAAGAAATTTGACCTTTATCTCAATGTCAAAATGAAGGAAGAGATCACAGTCGGGTTCGGAGGCAACATCTCCTCCTACCAGGCCAACCAGTTATTCCTCGGACTGGGATACCAGTATTTGAGAAGGTACGCAGCCGATGTGAACGCCAATTTCCAGGTTGGTAATTCTTTCAGTGGCGTGATGCTGAACGGCCGTATCTATTTGCAGACAAGAATACCGACCTATCTGAATTGGCAGGGCGTATTCTCGGACAAGAAATATTCCGAAAGCCAGTCTTTGTTTTACGAAGACGTCTTACCGGCTTTTATCCACCAGAAAGAATTGTATACCAAGGTCAAGTTGGGATTCCCATTTCTGAACCGTGCCAAAGCCGAAATCGGTTTTGCTTACGGCCGGCTGAATGATTATTATTTCCAGACCTCCTACATGACATTCCCAAACGCGACCACCGATCACAGTTGGTATGACCTGTTTGCCGGATCTCTCAGCATCGAACGGAACTCGTTGGACTATAAACAATATCCGATCTCCGGGAGAAAACAATTTCTGGTAGCACAATATGTAACCGGTACGGAAAAGTACATCCCATCCCCCATTACCGATATGGGTTCATTCGACCGGAAAGTCCATAGCTGGCTGCAAATGAAAGGCGAATGGGAACAATATAAGACCATTAGTTCACATTTCAACCTCGGCTTCATGAGCGAGCTCGTTCTTTCCAGTAAAAATCTGATGAACAACTACACGGCTTCCGTTTTGCAAGCACCCGCTTTCACGCCGACGCCGCATAGCCAGATCGTCTTCAACGAAGCGTTCCGCGCCAACCAGTACGTAGCATTCGGATTGTCGCCGATCTGGAAATTCAGCAAACTACTGCACTTCCGCCTCGATATGTACGGTTTCGCGCCGTTATACGAAATAAAGAAAGAAGAAATATGGAATAACGACACATACACGGCAATTCCCTATTACGGGAAATTCCTTAATTCTTTCAAGTATATGGGAGAAGCAGCCCTTGTTTTACAACTGCCCTTTGCCAACATCAGCCTGTATGCAAACGGATACAGCTACCCGGCGAAAAATTTTAATTTCGGTTTGAATATTGGTTATCTGATATTTAACCCGAAGATGCTGGATTAGTTAAAAAAAAGATATCGAAAAGACTTGCAAATATAAAAGAAAGTGCTACCTTTGCACTCGCAATCACGAAATAATGGCCGCGTAGCTCAACTGAATAGAGTAGCTGACTACGGATCAGCCGGTTACAGGTTTGAATCCTGTCGCGGTCACCATTCAGATAAAGTTTAAACGAAAATATAAAGATTGGCCGCGTAGCTCAACTGAATAGAGTAGCTGACTACGGATCAGCCGGTTACAGGTTTGAATCCTGTCGCGGTCACCATTCAGATAAAGTTTAAACGAAAATATAAAGATTGGCCGCGTAGCTCAACTGAATAGAGTAGCTGACTACGGATCAGCCGGTTACAGGTTTGAATCCTGTCGCGGTCACAAAAAAAAGAGAATGTTAAATCAATAACATTCTCTTTTTCTTTTTAAAGAATCACGATAACTCATTCTTCTCTTTACTATTTCCTATATTCTTTTGTGCATCCAGAAATTCCTGATGCAATTTGTATAGCAAGTCAATATCTTGCATGTCATTAACACCTAATATTTCCTGCATCAAAGCAACCTTACCATTTTCAGCGTCTGTGTACGATATCATACTTTTCATGTTTTTTAGATTATTTGAATTTACATTCTTTATGTACCCCAAATAAACAATCTTGTTTTTCACATTGTTCACAGACCTCTTATATTTTTTTGAATCATACCGAAAACCTTGAGGGTCTTTAACCCACCCGGTTCACAATCCTAAATATCAATATTTTATCTATCCTTACCCTTTTGAGGGAGTACGATTTGGATACTAACTTTTTTATAGGTTTCTGTCTGCTTTTGGCAGATGTCTGTCTCCATTTACCTTGGGTTCAAAAGTGTACATTCGTTTTGAATTATGCGAGTATTTGATTATTAATATTTCAACTTAAAATGCCCTTGCTTCGATTTACCAACAGAGTTCGCAAATTTATTTTTGTTAATCTATTACCTGTAATGTGGTCTGTATGGGAATAAAATAGTATTTTCGGGATTGGAAAATATAAAAGACTGCCGTAAAATGAAAATTACCCGTGATGAATTACTGATAGCTGCGTTCAAGCTGTTTATGTCCGTGAACTATGAGAAAGCCAGTTTTGCCGAGCTTGGCAAGATGCTCGGAATGTCGAAAGCAGGAATATTCAAATACTACAAGAACAAGCAGGAATTGTTCATTGCCGTAGTGGATAAATTTTGGTTCAGCACGCAAGACCCACGAAACAAATTCACTGAAACGAACGGCACGTTTGCCGAATTTATAGACGAATATGTGCGTGGCGTACAACGGACAATGGATATGCTGGGCGACCTGATAGGTGCAGACCGGGACAAGGTAGCGCAAGGAAAGTTCACATACCATGCCCAATATTTTCATTTTCTGTTTCAACTGCTCCAATACGATCCTGATGCAAAAGAAAAACTCCGTAATCTTGTAGAGGTTGATTATGCTTACTGGCGTGCTGCTATACAACGTGCCATAGCTACCGGAGAACTAAGAGAGGATGTGGATGTAGAGGAAGCGGTAGTCATGTTCCGGCAGGTTTACATGGGGTTGTCCTTTGAAATGTCTTTTCTGGGTGGGCTGAACACCGAAAAACTCTCCAAACATTTACATGCCGTTTACTCCTTGTTGAAACGCTAAACAGTCTTCATTGAACGCTGCTCCCCTGCTGCCCTGATTGTCTGTGCAAAAAAAGATAAAAAGAAAACGTTCGTTTACTTTATTCGGAATAGTTTTATAACTTTGGCAATATCATTTAATTAATGAGAGTTGTAATGTTATAAAACAAGCCCTACATGGATGCAAGCAAACAACGGGGAAGTATCGTACTGACAAAACAAAATATAGACGGTCAGGATTATATACGGATAGAATATGCCGATAATCAGACTACTGCCTTGCTACTTTCGCAAGACAAAGGAATTAAAACAATCGGGAACGGAAGTGCATACATACAAGCATCCACTTTCCAGCTTTCGGAGTTCTACACCCGTTACTCTCCCCACGCTTATATTGATTACAGCCGGGTATATGTTCGTCATCCTAAACCCCAACGTGAATACGTGCTGCCGAAAGGCTATTTGGAATTACTGGAACAGAAGCGTTACAGTCCCTCGACAATCAAGACTTACAGGATTTATTTCAGTGATTTCATGGAGTATCACAAAGGGCGTAACATCGACCGTCTGAAAGTGGCGGACATCAATCACTATATACTTTATTTGGTAAATGAGAAAAAAATCTCCGTGTCACAACAGAATATGCGCATTAACGCTATCAAGTTCTACTACGAGAAAGTAAAAGGTGGCAAGCGGCAATATTACGGCGGAATTACACGTGCCAAAGAGTACAAGACACTGCCCGAAGTGCTTAGCCGTAATGAGATAAGCCGTATCCTCTCCTGTTTGCCTAACTTGAAACATCATTGCATGATTTCGCTGATATATTCTGCCGGACTAAGAAGAAGCGAACTGCTGAACCTTACCCCGAAAGACATCATTAGCGAACGGATGTTAGTACGCATAATGGGTAAAGGGAAAAAGTGCCGTTATTCATTGTTATCAGAAAAAGTATTGAATGAGCTACGAACATATTACAAAGAGTACCGTCCGAAGAAATGGCTGTTTGAGGGTGATACTTCCGGTGAGCAATATTCGGCAAGTGCATTGGTGAAAATACTGAAAGAAGCTGCCGAACGTGCAGGTATCAAACATCGGGTACATGTACACATGCTCCGTCACTCTTTCGCTACCCATTTGCTGGAACAAGGTACTGATCTAAGAACCATACAGGAGTTGCTGGGGCACAATGACATTAAGACAACAAGTATATATCTTCATGTAACGAGTGCCCATAAATCAAGCATACCCAATCCACTTGATACACTGGATGATTCGTGAGGTGTGGATATTAGAGATTAGGAACTACACCATAAGGTGTGGTTATTGAATACATTACTAACAAGAAAAAAACAATATGTGTCAATACAAATTAATATGTAACCCAATCATGGAACTTACAACCCTTTTACAGAGTTGTGGTTTCACAATAGATAAACAAGAACTTAAAGATTGGCATTTCAATGAGTTTGAGATTGTGATGAGTGGAAAGAATTTACAACCTCCAATGAAAATTAATATAGAAGGTATAGAACAATATGGCGACAATATATATTGCTGCAAATGTCATTGGTCTGTTGTAAAACTAAGAATGAATTGACACAATAAAAATGTTAGTAACATGCACCTCAATCGCCTCAAATGGCGATTAGCTGCGAACCATTATGTGCAACTGAAAAAACAATGTAAATATGAAAACGGAAAGAATTAGTGATGTCCTGCAAGGAATGGATATAAATACAGAGGATGCAATCGTTACGCTTTCTGATAGGATATGGGAGATTGGTAACATTGATGAAATTAGGCAACAAGTATCAGATGTAACATTTACCTTTCATGTTGTAGCAAATGTGATAGGAAACTGCAAATGTGATGGCTGGATGTCTATTGTAGAAAATCATGCAGACTTATTACCTTACATTTCTTGTGCAATGTATGAAATCGGATTGGACAAGATAGGTGAAGCAACTCAAAATATAAGCAATATCTTCCCTTTGGATATATCGGCTCTTAGCAGCAAGGAATTTTGTAAGGTTGTAAACTTTATGAAAGGGCTGCAAACGGATTTAGAAGCTCTAAAAAAATATAGTGAATCGGAACAAGAAAAGATGAGTGAACAATACTTTGATACTATCCGCAAACTGGATGATATTGCAGCCGAACTATGGTATTATGACTGCCCTGATAATGAAGGATGGGGAGTTGTAAGCAGGTATTTGGAAAAGCACTTGCAGGACAATTTTTGGAAGTAAATGCACATAACAAGCACCTGTGCCACCTAACGGAGGCAAGCTGCATCCCATTACCGATAATAATTAAAACAAAGAAATATGAACGAACGATATGCCAAATGTATTCCATTCGATAAGAATGTAAAAGGCAGGATTGGTGGGAATCCACCTAAATGTATAGAAGAACAAATCCCTTGCGATTATAATTTCTATGCAACACTGGTACATCCTGAAAAGGAAAACATCATGCTTTCCATCATAATTCACCAAGATTATGATACTCTTATTGACAACAATATATATCCCTCAATAGCAATAAAAATAGTAGAACATGAATTTTCCGAAATTGGTAATTGTACAGAAAAGCGAAATACCAACTTAGGGATATGTTCTATTAGTGAGTATTCAGAAGATAAGGATAGTGAAAATATACTTGTAAAAATAGGTGGTATTCCTTTCCTTATTCAAGATGAAGAAAGCTATTATAAAGAATTAGAGAAACATAGTTTTTCTTTTTTCTTGTCGATAGACGAGGACGGATATAGTGAAGATGTTGCTATCGGTAATTATCCTTTCGGATACGGTGCTTTGTATTTGTATAAGCACCATATAACCAATGAAATAATTGCGGGATTTTGGCAATGTTCGTAAAAACATATCGGTAACACGCACCTGTTCCGCCTAACGGCGGCAAGCTGCATAACATTATCAGTAATTGAACAACTAACAAACTAATATATGGAATTAAAAGTTTTAGAAATTTCTTATGAGTTAGATAATGAAGAAGGTCTTAACGCCTTATTCTTTCAAACAAGTGAAGGCTACTATACTATATCAAGGTTGAAAGAAGAAGATAACCTTTATATGGAACTAAATAGTCAAGAGAACGGAAAGTATTTTGATACAGAATATTTTGATTGTAGTGTTAGAAACGGCTGTATATCTTTTAATGTGCCTGAAAATAGAAATTGGGATTTAGGAATATACCAAAATATAACTTTGTTGTTTTCTCCTGTGAATATAGATGAATTTAAGAGAATATCAATGGTAGTCAGAAATATATTCACAGAAAGAACAGGTATGTATTATACAAATGAATAGATTAATAAAACTCACTGATAACGAAGCAGGATAACGCTTACAGCGTTCCCCGCTTAGCCATTAGTATTCATTTTGATAGAGCGATTATGAATGATAACGATAAAATAAGGATTTCGGAAGAAATGAGTAACAATCTGTTTCAAATGTTTCAGCAACATGAAAGTATTGCGAACATGACGGAAGAGGTTGATTTCATTATACAATGTGCGTTTGACAAGAAAAAGTCTGTATGGGAACATTGTAGTGGATATTTGTACGTTTTATCTCTAATTTCTTCTAACATACGAAAGTATATATTAGACCTAATGGATAAAGGCGGTTTACACCAAAAATTCATTATCGTATGTTCTGCTACTTTCAGACCTCTTAGTTTGATTGGTGATATGGAATATGATAAAGAAGTATACATTGGTTTCCTTAAAGAGATAGTAAAAAGTGCTATTGCCTGTAAAAGTCTAAAAATTAAGTCTATGGGAATACAGCAAGCAATGCAGCTTCAATTCAACTCCTTATCCCCTATGATAAAATCAGAACTAATGAACAATGAAAGTTTATTAAAAAGTCATGGTTGGATTTATGACATAATGACAAAAGGATATTCATTGGAACAATCAGAAAATGGGAGTTGGATACATTTTCATGGTGGTGGACTGCGGCTTAATGTGAGTATGGATGATGTAGATGATATAGATAAATATATACAACAAAACTATGCAGACCGCATACAGCTACAATTCATCTCACACAATGGTATGGAACATTTGAAACATCTATTCTAATAAAAAAGAATACTAACAAGCCGGGATAACGGACTAACGCCGTTCCCTGCCAAGCCATTATCGCTAAATAAATTACAAACTAAAAAATATTGAATATGGAACTTTACATTAAAAAATGGTGGGGCAATTATGTCGGTGGATGCGATGATACCTTTTTATTGCTGGACTATTTCGGAAGTCAGAAACAAAGCAACTTAGAGTTAAGCAAAATATTATCCGATATTCATTTGAATACCTTATTAAAAGAAAACTCGGTGAATGGAGGAGATGTTTATTTTAGCATAAATGAGTCTTACGAACCGCATTTCGATATGGCTATTGATGTAATAATAGACTTGTCTGCCATTTTACTGGAAAGTATAAAAAATGGAAAGGTTGATATAAAAGAATTAGACCCTAATAGCAAATATTCTAATTTCTTTTCTATTTCTACATCAAAAGATGATGCAATGCTACTTCTAAGTGGTCTGAACAAATTTATAAATGCCCCACAAGAATATGAATTAGCAGATTTTATGGATGAAAGCGAATTGGAAGAATTAGTTGGCGACTGTAAGAAGATTAGCGGTATATTAACCAATTGCATTAGCCAAATGTAGCGATAACAAGCACCTGTGCCACCTAACGGCGGCAAGCTGCATTCCATTAGCAATAATTAAAATAGAAACAATATGAAAAGAGCCTTTGTATATAAAGACGAAAAATCCTACAAATTCTGGTGGATAGATTATAGTGATTGTAGTTTTGCTGTAAACTACGGCAAATACGGCAGCATAGGAAAATTTGAGTTAAAGGAATTTGACATAGAAGAAGATTGTCAAAAGGAAGCCGAGAAGTTAATCCGTTCCAAAATCAAAAAAGGATATGTAGAAGACGGAAACTTTAATTTTTTTGATCGGCTATATATCGACAGTGACGAGTATGGTCTTAATCCCAAAACATCACATCCGAGGTTTGCCGAACATTTCAGTGACGAAATGTATTATTCGGAAGGCGATGAAGAAACTCCATTCGGAAGTGATGAAGGAAATGATACTTTGTCTTTTATATTTGAAGCCATAAGGAAAAATCCCAATCTTGACTTTTCCGATTTTCCACGAAAGTTGATAGAACAAGACTGGGAGATGGAGTATATTCCTGTCGATACTCTTGATGCCGACAAAGTAAAAAGAATGGCAGCGGATAAGGAAATGGATATGATTCAAAGTGATATGGTTACCTATGCTACCGCTTTTGCGCAAATAAAAATAACCGGCTCTATTTCATCTGAGTTAAAAGAACGTGGAATTAAAGCTATTAAAAGATTAGCTTTGATTGAGGGTATGCCTTGGAATGAAAATGAAATCCAAAGCAAGATGATAGAAGATCTCCAATCATTTAGCTTTATTCTTTGAACGTATGTTGCTAACAAGCACCTGTGCCACCTAACGGCGGCAAGCTGCCAACCATTATAAGCAACAGAAAAACGGAAACAATATGATAAAATACATTTCGGGAGATATATTACAGAGTAAAGATGAGTATATAGCACAAGGTGTGGCTGTTGGCTCCCAAGAAGGATTAGGAACTGGGCTTGCCTTTAAGCTGTCCAGTCAATTCCCTGAAATCCAAAAACTCTTTAAGAAGTACACACGAAGCACCAAGTTTCAAGCTGGCGATGTGTTTATAGGAGAAATCAAAGGTTTCTCTCCGGGTATAATCTACATCGCTACACAACCGGATATGTATCATGCAGAACTTACATATCTGAATAAAGGTTTGAGACGCTTGAAAAAAGTGTGCGAAAGCAGAAGTATCAAAACCGTGTCACTCCCGAAAATAGGTGCAGGTTTGGGTAAATTGGATTGGAATAGTGAGGTCAAACCTTTGCTTGAAAATATTTTATCAGATTGTGAAACAGTATTCAATGTATATGAAGATTACAAGATTGAATACGAAATTTAGCTTATAACATGCACCTGTTCCGCCTAACGGCGGCAAGCTGCAAACCATTACTGACAAATTGAGAATAATGAAGAAACGGATTAGTAAAATGGATAATTATTTTGAGCGTAACCGAATTATTCGAAATGCTCAAAATTACAGATATAACTTTATTGACTATCTTTATTATCAAGGAGAACGATATAAAAAAATACCACGATGCGATGGTTGGTACATGGTAACATGGTATTGGATTGGGTTTGGTTTTTTCCCAATTCTAATCTTTTTCTTTCCCAAAATAATACTGATTTGCAATAAATTGATGCTATGGATTCATCCATTAATTGTAACTTTTGCTGTACCTGTATTATTGCTTGCATTACCACCTACACTATGGTGTAAATTTAGGTACAGTGAAGAACGAATGGCGGCTAAACTATGTCGGAAGTTTATAAACGGAGAGTTGGCGAGTGATGTCGAATGTAAAGCATTCGATAGTATCATGTGCGCCGTAGAGCTACATGCCGAAGTTATTAACGGTGGTTTCAATCAGTATTATTATAATTCCGATGGAGCACGGGCAGAGCGGGCAAGAGAAACATTTATCAAACTCGGTGCAATGGAAGTGGCGGACTTGGTAAGACGTGCCAATGAACAGTTTGCCTCTTGTCGTAATGAATTACATTCCGAATGGAACGGGACGATGCAAGGTTTTGCTTACGGCTACAATGAAAAAGTCTTTGATCTATTCGATGATGAATATTACATCTTGATGAAGAATGACAAACAGCTTTACACGCTGATAGGCACATATATCAAGCAAAACCCGCAAGAGTTTCTAACCAAAGAAGCAAAATAAGTTCATAACAATTCAAGTTAGCTGCTAACGCAGCTCCTTGTTGAACCATTATAAGCAACAGAAAAACGGAAACAATATGATAAGATACATTTCGGGAGATATATTGCAGAGTAAAGATGAGTACATAGCACAAGGTGTAGCTGTTGGCTCACAAGAAGGATTAGGAACTGGGCTTGCCTTTAAGCTGTCAAGTCAATTCCCTGAAATCCAAAAGCTCTTTAAGAAGTACACACGAAATGCCAAGTTTCAAGCTGGCGATGTGTTTATAGGAGAAATCAAAGGTTTCTCTCCGGGTATAATCTACATCGCTACACAACCGGATATGTATCATGCAGAACTTACATATCTGAATAAAGGTTTGAGACGCTTGAAAAAAGTGTGCGAAAGCAGAAGTATCAAAACCGTGTCACTCCCGAAAATAGGTGCAGGTTTGGGTAAATTGGATTGGAATAGTGAGGTCAAACCTTTGCTTGAAAATATTTTATCAGATTGTGAAACAGTATTCAATGTATATGAAGATTACAAGATTGAATATGAAATTTAGCTTATAATAAGCACCTGTTTCGCCTAACGGCGGCAAGCTGCAACCCATTATCAATAAAAAGTAGAGTATGCGAATAGATATTTCTGAAACAAATAAATGCAAGAAAAAGCTAATGCTCGAACCCAAAGAGTTTGAGCAAGGTATAGAATATGCCCTTGCAAATGATTGTGACGGTTTACAGATTGACACATGGAATATTGATGATGATGCGGTAATGGATTTCAAACTTTTTGAGAAAGTCGCTAATCAAATTGTATTCCTATCTATTACGAATATCAATACTACGAATGTAGCCAACTTTGAATATATATACTCCCTTGAAAGATTAGAAACATTCTATTGCCAGCAAGTGGATTTACATATAGATTTCACTCGTTTTTTATCACTCCGAAATATTGGGATTTTTTATGATAAGAACTTCCTGAACTTGGATAAGTTGGAACAATTAGAAAGTGCGGTTATTAGTAAATTGGCTAAAAAGGATATGTCATTGTTTTCCAACTGGAAATCTATAAAAACATTACATATCTATCAATCACAAATAGAATGTTTGAAAGGCATAGAAGATTTAATTCAAATTGATACATTAGTTTTTGCACATAACAGAAAGCTAATCGACATTAGTAGTATCAACCGTTTAGATTATATCGGAGAGGTTTCATTTGAGAAGAATAGTAAGCTACGTGATTATTCCGTGTTGGCAGACAATCAGAATATTCACAATCTTTTTATTTCAGATTTGGACGATTTGAAATTTATCCAAAGTATGAAATCCTTGTTATCATTCAGATTTTGGAATTGTAAAAACGGCGACTTATCTCCTTTATTGGGAAATCCCATATTAAAGGATGTGTACTTCACACCTAACAAGAAACATTATTCGCATACATTAGAACAGATTAAAATATTGATAACGCTTACAGCGTTCCCCGCTTGACATTATCGTTTATTTAAGAATATATAAAAATGGAAGTATTTGAGCAACAGATAAATAACAAAAAATTGAAGACACTTCGATATGAAAAAGAAGATGTTGATTTCGCAAATATTATCAATCCTGAAAAGATTGAATGCCTTGAGATTGCTTTTTGCAGTCTCACTTCATTGTTCGGAATTGCCTGTTTAAGCAATTTACGCCGGATTTCATTATATTATTGCCGATTTCTTCAAGATGTATCAAATATTGGAGATTTGCAGATGCTTGAAAACATAACCCTTTATTCCTTACCTCAAGTAGAGGAACATTTTAACATCTCGAAATTAGCTAATTTAGTAGCTCTTAGCTATACAAGAGTAAATGGAATAGAAACAATTAGAGGAATTGAAGAACTTCCCAAACTTATATATTTAGGTCTTAGTCAAGTCAAAGTTAAAGATAATGATTATTCACCAATCCTTCAAAGTAAATCTCTCGAAAGAGTTTTTTGGTGTGGCTCACCATTTAAGGTTCCCGCTTTGAAAGAATTGCGGAAACTAAGACCAGATATTGTAATCGGTGGTAATTTATATAATGAAATATACTTTGCGAAGAAAAGCAAGCAAACGATAACAAGTGAATGAACTACCCTAACGGTCAGTTATTCACAACCCAATTAGTCACAACTTGGAATAACTTATAAATGATAACAGTATGGATAAAGACATTATAGTAGCAGAGGATGAAGATGTTAAAATCATCTTTCATTTCAAAGTGTTTTGCGAACTCTTGAAAGAGTGCATATCTATATATGGAAATACTACCATAGAGAATGCACGGCAACTGGTTAAAAACTTTCATCCTCTCCAACAGCCAATAAGCACTACTGATGATATTGTTTTCTTTTCTCACGAAAACATTTATCACTGGGCAATGATTGCTCTATATGGTGAAACGTATTGGCTTACACATCCTGAATACGAAAAACTGCCCGATAGCTATGAGAAATGGGTAGAAAATGCTTTATCTCGGCATTCGTTGGATGACTGTTATGAATTTATAAGTAAGAATAATAATGTGACTAACAAAGCGTGATAACGCTTAACAGCGTTCCCCACTTAGCCATTAGCGATAATTTGTAGCAAAGATGAAAAATATAAGTGAAACAAGAAGTCGTTTTGAGCGAAATAACTCAATACTGAACGGGAAGAAATACAGGTATTGCTTCTTTGATTATCTGTATTACAGGCTGTATGTTACCTACAAAAAGCATAACGATCCGCCACGTTTCAGTGCTTTCGGCGTGTTTGCCGCCACATTCATGATTGCCCTGCTCTTTTTTAGTATTTTCTTCAACTGTGTGCTGACGGACAGTTGGTTTTCACGAAAGAACTTCACGGAACTACAAGGCGGGCTTGTCTTTTTTATCCTGACAACCGTGTTTTGTATCATCCCCTTCTATCTGCGATACACCCGGAAACGGACTGCCGCCATACTGCTGAAATATAAAGGAAACAAATGGAACAGGATTATCCCGTCTTGGGTAATATATACTTTCCCGATATGGAGTTTCTTGGCAGGGATAGGAATATGTATGTTGATATTCAATTAACAACAATATAGGCACGAATGAAAAAAGGTATCAATAAGATTATACGCATGAAGAAAGTTATATTATATATTATTATACTGTTCGGCTTTGTCAGTTGTGAGGCTTGGTACGAAAAATTAATTGGGAATTATTACCTTTTGGCAATAGATTCAATGAGTGAAATGCGCGTCAGCTATTATGACAAGGGTATGGACTTGGATGTTTCGATTACAGAAGGTGGAATATATGAAGTGGGGCACGATGAGAATTTTATCCTTGCCAAAGCATACAAGACACTGATAGATAGTCTTGGAAATTCCCTGCATCGTTACGATACGGACATAACCGAATATTACATCATCCCGGTAGATAACACACAAAGCGGGTTGGAAGCGCAGGAAAACTGCTTTAAGCTGACGACGAAAGAGGAATTTGAAGCCAAACGGAAGGAACTCGGAGTGTCTATGCAAATTCAACTTAGAAGTGCCGGAGTGTCTATGAAATATCACCAGAAAGTAGCATGTAACTTACGATGGTAAATAAATGATTATATTATGAAAAGAGTAATAGTGTTATTGACTTTCATTAGTATTGCATTGTGTTCATTCCGAATTAAGAATGACACTGTTGTTGTAGAGCAGGTGGAATCAGATCTTCCTATTATCATCCGATATGACAGCGTAAGGGATTACATATTCAGAGTTCAATTCCCATTGACATTTAGAATATGTAATATATCAGGAAGAAATAAGCAAATTTGTCAAATAGCATATTACTACAAGGATATAAATCATGCACTATCCTATGAACAGGGATGGAATTATAATGTACGAATCAATCGAATGAAAAAAGGAGAACTTCTTAGTCCCTACAAGAGGGGACGAATAATGATTGATAGTTTAACGACTGAAAATTTCGTGTTTCAGACCGGACACTCCATACGATATGAAGATACTACATTACAATCTGTTTTTCGTTCCTTTATACCTGCGATAAAGCAGTCCGGTAAAGATACATTGCACATTAGCACTATTCGGGCATTTAAAGAGAAGTACCCTGAAATAATTAAGACATTGCTCCAGAACGATAGTATTAAATTTTGGATTTATACTCCTTGGAGCGATGATAAGGGGATTCATTTTATCTTACCGGTTGAACAGAAATAAAATACATTTATTTTGCATAAATGAAGAAAGACATAAAAAAAACGGATAATTATTTTGAGCGTAACCGGATAACCCGGCAAGCACGAAATTACAGGTACAACTTTGTTGACTACCTCTATTATCAGGGAGAGCGATACAGTAAGAAATATCCAAGAAGTTCAGGCAATATGTTAATAACATTGTATTGGATCGGGTTTGTTTTCTTTCCGCTTCTACCTTTTTTTGCTCCTCACTATACCAATATACTGGGAGATATATTGGTGAAAATAAATTTAACGGATAATCTTCATCCGATACTGGAGGTAGTGATTTTTCTTTTTCCAATATTTGTTGCAATAGCACTTCCGCCGGATCTGTGGTGTTTGTTGAGATACAGAAAAAACAGGGTGGCGGCTATCAAGCACCACTACCGACAAAGTATATGGAAGGATGCGATTCCTATGTGGCTGTTGTGGATGATTCCTACCTTATTTGATCTGTTATCATTATTTGTAATCTATGTAACAACAAAAAAATAAACCAAAGGAAATAATGAAAGCAAAATTGAAATATCCGATATTCAAGTTCAGCCCGGACGAGAATATGGTTTACACCTTTTGGGAGGAGAACCAAACGACACAGCTTGCCATACTGAAAGAGGCTGACGGGTGGAAGGGTGAGATAGTGATAGATTCCACCGGGACAAAGTACACCGTCAAACGTTCCTATATGACCGGATGGAAAGGCATACACGGATTCACGGGGATGCACACAGGGATGATTCGTTACGAAACGGAGTATGAAGATATTACCGAACCTTTCTCCCTGCGCCAACTGCAAGAGAGGATAGCGGAGAGATACCCCAAAGGATGGTGGTTCGAGGAAGAATGCTGGGACAGTGCGGAAGATTTCCGGCAAACGATTTTCGCTTGCAAGTCTTTTGAGGAACTTGCCAAAGTTATGATGCCCCGTCCCCTGACGTTGCGGGGACGCATTGTCAAATGGCTGCATCCCACCCCGCAGGAAAAGAAAATGCGGATAAAATTTCTTATCTTTTTGATTGTATATTTGGCAGTATGCTACCTGATATTCGGGTGACAACGCTAAGCGGGGAGAATATGGATAACAGAACAACACAAGTTATTAAATATGGAGAAGCAGATTACATCATTGCTATTAGCAAACAATTCCGGCAATGACCTTATACAGCGTATTAAGGAACTGGAAGATAAAATAAAATGGCTGCGGCATAACAACCGGAACATGAATATGCAGAAGAACAAAACACTGAAAGATTTTCTATCCATTTTTATATCGTTTTTGGAGTTACAAAACTATGCACCGATAATATGCTTGAAACGATTATTTTCTGCCACTTGCCCAAAAAAAGAAATCCCCGATAATGCTTAATTATCAGGGATTTGCTTGATTCTTCTTTTGTTTTCAGTGATCCGCCTGGGGTTCGAACCCAGGACCCCATCCTTAAAAGGGATGTGCTCTACCTGCTGAGCTAGCGAATCATCCGGTGCATTACTTCTGTAATGCGGGTGCAAAGATATGTGATTAATTTTTATCATGCAAATATTGAGCGCATTTTATTTACTTTTCATTAAGAAAAATATTCATCCGACTGGATTATGACTGAGAATCAGTGTTCTTTAAAAAAAGAAACTCTTTACGGTTAATGGTTGTTTTCATCAATTACATAACCAAATTTATTTCACATGAACCCCAATAATAATCGAACAAAAGTGGTGAACGCATTTACTGTGTTTATAGTAATGCTGATACTTTATTTTATCGTGGGACTTTTCACCGTAATCAATCAACAGTTCCAAATACCACTACAAACAGCCATGCTTTCCCGCGATAGCAATATTACAAATACATTAGTAACGATGCTGAATTTCTCATGGTTTATAGCCTATCCCCTATCTGAAGGATTCTGTATCTGGACGTTTGCCAGATCGGAAAAACGACAGCCCTGTAAAGACAAATGATCGGAGGAACAAGTAATTCGATCTGATGGACGGGTGCTGGCGTTGGACATGGTTGTTAGTCATTGCCGGAGAAGTATATATATTGTATTATGGAATAAGTGGATATAAATTAAAAAATAAGGAACAGGGAGGATAAAAATACATGCTATTTTCATCCGACATATATAAACTTTGAAGATATTTATGTAAGTTTGTCCACGAACAATAATGATCATATAAATACATATATATTAAAACATGGCAGACGACAAGAAAATTATTTTCTCGATGGTAGGCGTGAGTAAAGTCTTTCCGCCTCAAAAACAAGTATTGAAAAATATTTACCTGTCCTTTTTCTATGGAGCGAAGATCGGGATCATCGGTTTGAACGGTTCCGGTAAATCTACATTGCTTAAAATTATTGCCGGTGTCGAAAAAGAATACCAGGGAGAAGTGGTTTTCTCACCCGGATATTCCGTTGGGTATCTGGAGCAGGATCCGAAACTGGAACCGGGTAAGACGGTAAAGGAAATCGTGCAGGAAGGTGTACAAGATATCGTGGACACCCTTAAGGAATATGAAGAAGTAAACGAAAAATTCGGTGATCCCGAAGTGCTCGAAGATCCGGACAAGATGGACGCACTAATCAACCGGCAGGCCGAATTGCAAGATAAGATAGATGCAACCGACGCATGGAACCTCGACAGCCGCTTGGAACGGGCGATGGATGCCCTGCGCTGTCCGCCTGAAGACCAGGTTGTCGATACGTTGTCGGGAGGCGAACGCCGTCGTGTGGCTCTCTGCCGTTTGTTGTTGCAACAGCCGGACGTCTTGTTGCTGGACGAACCGACCAACCACCTTGATGCCGAGTCGATCGACTGGTTGGAACAGCATTTGCAGCAATATGCGGGTACGGTTATCTGTATCACGCATGACCGTTACTTCCTCGACCACGTGGCCGGATGGATTCTGGAATTGGACCGTGGCGAAGGTATTCCCTGGAAAGGCAACTACTCTTCCTGGCTGGACCAAAAGACCAAACGTATGGCACAGGAAGAAAAGCAGGTTAGCAAACGCCGCAAGACATTGGAACGCGAGTTGGAATGGATCAATATGGCCCCGAAAGCCCGCCAGGCAAAAGGCAAGGCCCGTCTGAATTCGTACGAAGCTCTTTTGAATGAAGACCAGAAAGAACGGGAAGCCAAACTGGAAATCTTTATCCCGAACGGTCCTCGCCTGGGGAATAAGGTGATCGAAGCACAGCATGTGGCAAAGGCATTCGGTGACAAACTGCTGTTCGACGACCTGAACTTCATGTTGCCGCCAAACGGCATCGTCGGTGTGATCGGTCCGAACGGTGCGGGTAAGACTACGCTGTTCAAGATGATAATGGGAATGGAAAGCATAGACAAAGGCTCTTTCGAAGTAGGCGAAACAGTAAAGGTTGGTTATGCAGACCAGACACATAAAGATATCGATCCGAAAAAGACCGTTTATCAGGTCGTTTCCGGCGGACAGGAGTTTATCCGTGTAGGTGGCAAGGAAGTCAACTCCCGCGCATACCTTTCCAAATTCAATTTTGCGGGAGCCGACCAGGAAAAACTCTGCGGCGTGCTCTCCGGTGGTGAACGGAACCGTCTGCATCTGGCCCTCACGCTGAAAGCGGAAGCAAACGTGTTGCTACTCGACGAACCAACCAACGATATCGACGTGAACACACTCCGGGCACTCGAAGAAGGATTGGAAAACTTCGCCGGTTGTGCGGTTGTCGTTTCCCACGACCGTTGGTTCCTCGACCGTATCTGTACACATATCCTTTCATTCGAAGGGGATTCGAATGTCGTGTTCTACGAAGGTTCCTACTCGGAGTATGAAGAATACAAACGCAAGCAGTTAGGAGACATAGAACCGAAACGTGTCCGTTATCGTAAACTTATTGTTGATTAATCATATAAATAATTTTGTAAGACCATGAAAAAAAGAATGTTATCTATGGCAGTAGTAGCTGCCGCCTTTTTGTGTTTCGGAAGTGATGCGAGTGCACAGAAAACAACCAAGTTGTTCAACGGTAAAGATCTTTCGGGCTGGAACTTCGTTGTCGACAAGAATTCCGTTCCTGCCGAACAGGTATATTCCGTAAAAGACGGCGTCATCAATATCACCGGACAGCCATTCGGATATATGTACACGAAAGAGAAATACGGAGATTATAAACTGCATGTGGAATACCGCTGGCCAAACGGCAAGGAAAAAGCGAACAGCGGTATCTTCCTGCTGATCGAAGACCCGAAGAACCCGTTCCCGAACGGTATCGAATGTAACCTGATGCTTGACAATGCCGGCGATTTCGTCCTGCTTGGAGGTTCTGACTTGGCTGAATACCAAGGGAAGCCTGGTGAACCCCGCCCCTCTTTCCCGAAAATCCAAAAGGCGAATCAAGACAGCGAGAAGCCTGCCGGTGAATGGAACGAAGCCAATATCTTCGTAAAAGACGGCGTCATTACGGTTTACATCAACGGCGTTTACCAGAACACCGGGACGAACAAGGTAAAAGAGGGTTACATCGGCTTGCAGAGCGAAGGCAAGGAAGTACAGTTCCGCAACGTGACGATCACTCCGTGGTAAAAAGCGCGGATAAACTGTTCCCTCATTTTGTAAAACAGGTTTATCCGATAATCATTGGTCGATAAGAACTAATGTTTTATTTAGACACAAATCGTTAGTTCAAATTTGGCAATATTTGAACTGTCCCATTCCCGCGTTTGACGCAGGAACGGGACAGTTTATTATTTCCTCATTTAAACACTTTCACTAAATGCTTTTTGCAAAATCACTATCACTCTATCACACTTTCTTTTGTACACCTTGATAATCATATGATAAAAGGTGTGATAGATAGCGTTTTCATCTATCACACATCTATCACATCTATCACACAATCTTATTAAAGACGCTATTCTTTTCCACTAAGTATATTGCTTATTATCAACAAGCTAAATAGATAAATCTGTGTATACCCGGGTGTTCCCGATTGCCACATCCGGATGTTGGAACCAGCTACATGGGGGTGTAAAATGGGTAAAGATGGGGATGTAGACAAGTATTTCTACTTACTTATCGAACTTTTTACGCCAGTTTTTCTAGGGCAACCGCACCAAATTCATTTTTAAGCGATACGATCTTATGGACTACATAATATAAGGAATAATCCATCCCTGCTACAAGAAAACTTATCTACATAGGCATAAAAAACATCGGAGTGCCTATCAATTCTGTAATCAGTGCCAGTGATTATAAAATCAGTGCCAGCAATTATATAATCACAACCACTGATTATAAAATCACTGACACCGATTACAGAATTGGCAGGCACTTAAGAAAGAATTATTCGGGACAAAAACGGTTTTTTCTCTCCATGGAAATAAAGAATTGTTACTGCTGGATTTGGTGCGGTTGCCTCAATAAATATCGGGTGAGCCGCAAAACATATCGTTTCTTTGCTATCTTTGCAACATTCTCACGGATATTCCGGTTCTTTTTAAAATTATATCACTATGGATAATCGTTTCTTAGACCTTATAGAGAGAAGCATGAAGGAACATTGGGACCTTCCCGCTTTCTCCGATTACAACGGACATACTTTTCATTTCAAAGACGTTGCACGCAGAATAGAGAAGTTCCACATCCTTTTGGAACATGCCGGCATCAAGAAAGGTGACAAAGTGGCCATCGTCGGGCGCAACTCCTCCAACTGGGCGATCTGCTTCTTCGGAATATTGGCTTACGGGGCCGTTGCCGTGCCGATCCTGCATGAATTCAAACCCGATAACATCCATCATATCGTCAACCATTCAGGGGCGAAAGCCGTATTGGCAGGTTCCAGCAACTGGGAGAACATGAACGAAAAGATGATGCCGGATGTCAAGCTGTTCATGATGCTGGACAATTTCTCCATCATCGACTGCAAGAATAAAGAGGTACGCACCGTACGCGACCGCATCAATGAATATTTCGGCAAGAAATACCCCCGCTCCTTCACAGCCAACGATGTGAAATATCATGTCGAGGACCCTGAAGAACTGGCTGTCCTGAACTATACATCCGGCACGACCAGCTTTTCGAAAGGGGTTATGATCCCCTACCGCAGCCTGTGGAGCAACACGCAGTTCGCATACGACCGGTTGCCGTTCATCCATCCGGGAGACAACATCGTTTGTATGCTGCCGATGGCGCACATGTACGGGTTGGCTTTCGAAGTGCTGAACTCCGTCAACAAAGGCTGCCACGTTCATTTCCTGACACGCACGCCAAGCCCGAAAATCATTGCAGAGGCATTTGCCACGGTTCGCCCGGCGCTGATCCTTGCCGTGCCGCTCATCATCGAGAAGATCATCAAGAACAAGGTTTTCCCCGAACTGGATAAACCGTTGATCAAGCTGCTGCTGAAAGTGCCCTACGTCGACCAGAAGATACGCGAGAAGATCGCCCAGAAGCTGGAAGCCTCTTTCGGGGGGAACTTCGGCGAGATTGTGATCGGGGGTGCAGCTATCAACAAAGAGGTAGAGACGTTCCTCAAATCCATCAACTTCCGCTATACGGTTGGCTACGGGATGACGGAATGCGGGCCGCTGGTTTCCTACGAACAGTGGGACACGTTCAAACAGGGTTCGGTAGGCCGTGTCGTCGACCGCATGGAGGTTCGGATCGATTCGAACGATCCGGAGAACGAAGTAGGTGAAATCTTAGTTCGCGGCATGAATGTGATGCTGGGCTACTACAAGAACCCGGAGGCTACGAAGGCGGTGATGCTGCCCGACGGCTGGTTGCGGACAGGCGACTTGGGGACACTCGACAAAGACGGCTTCCTCTACATCCGTGGCCGCAGCAAAAGCATGATCCTCAGTTCCAACGGGCAAAACATTTACCCGGAAGAAATTGAAGACCGGCTGAATAATATGTTGTACGTGGCTGAGTCGTTGATCATTTCACAAGGAGGCAAACTGGTCGCCCTGATCTATCCGGACTGGGAACAGGTGGACAAAGCCGGCATCCAACATTCCGAAATCGAAGGGCTGATGCAACAGAATATCGACCAGCTGAATGCAGAGATGCCAGCCTATAGCAAGGTATCTTGCCTCAAACTTTACCAGGAAGAGTTCGAAAAGACACCGAAACGGAGCATTAAACGGTATTTATATCAGCCCGCAGAGGAAAATTAAGTAAATTAAATCGTACCTTTGTTTTCTGTTAATTCACAAACAGCTCATATGAACAAAGGGAAAATTACTGTTGCCGGCATTGGGCCGGGAAGCCGCGAAGACATAACGCCCGCGGTGCTATCCGCCATCAGGCAGTCGGATGTGATCATCGGATATAATTATTATTTCCAGTTTATACAAGATATAATCCGCCCGAATGCCCAATGTATCGATACCGGGATGAAGCGTGAGAAAGCACGTGCCGAAGAGGCCTACAAATACGCTTCGGAAGGAAAAACGGTGACAGTGATAAGTTCTGGCGATGCCGGAATCTACGGGATGGCCCCGTTGATATATGAAATGCGAGCGATGAAAAAGGCGCCGCAAGTGGAGATCGAGGTAGTGCCCGGTATCAGTGCGTTCCAGAAAGCGGCTTCGCTTCTGGGGGCACCTATCGGGCATGATCTCTGTATCATCTCCCTCTCCGACCTGATGACTCCCTGGGAACGGATCGAGAAACGCATACGAGCCGCCGCCATCGGCGACTTCGTGACAGCCGTCTACAATCCGAAAAGCGAAGGACGCTACTGGCAACTGTATCGCCTCAAAGAACTGTTCCTTGAAGAACGGTCGCCCGGAACGCCGGTCGGTTATGTCCGCCAGGCTGGACGTGAAGAGCAGGTTGTCAACCTGACCACGCTGGCAGAGTTCGACCCGGAGCAGGTCGATATGTTCACCGTCATCCTGATCGGTAACTCGCAGTCGTACGAGGCCGGCGGCAAATTCATCACGCCACGCGGCTATTACGGGGAGATCAAGATGAAAACGGACGTCGGGATCGGACAAGACATCATGATCCGTAGCTTCCGCACCATCGAGAAAGAACTTAAGGACAAAGAAATGCCGCTCGACAAAAAATGGGCGTTGCTCCATGCTATCCACACGACAGCTGATTTCGATATGGAAAACATCCTGCGGATCGACGACCACGCGGTTGCCTCCCTCTATGAGAAATTCAACCGGGGCGAAGTACGCACCATCATCACCGACGTCACAATGGCTGCTTCCGGCATCCGCAAAGGGGCCTTGCAGCGCATGGGTATCGAGGTGAAATGCTATTTGCAGGACGAGCGCACCATACAACTTGCAACAGAAAAAGGGATTACCCGCACACAGGCCGGCATCCGGCTTGCCGTACAGGAACATCCCGGCGCCTTATATGCTTTCGGCAATGCGCCGACCGCATTGATAGAACTTTGTGACCTGATAAGGAAAGGGAAAGCCACTCCCGCCGGCATCATTGCCGCTCCTGTCGGTTTCGTACACGTACAGGAATCCAAGCACATGGTAAAGCCGTTTGTCTCCATTCCTAAACTCATCATCGAAGGACGGAAAGGCGGTAGCAACCTCGCCGCGACTTTGGTAAACGCAATTTTATGTTACAACGATGCAGAACAATTAAAACCAGGTAGAGACGTATGAGGACTAAAGAAATAGTAGAGGCCTACGGCAAAACACACATCTATATGGTCGGAATGGATGACAATCCACAGCCCAAACATGTAGAAGTCATTATCAAAAGTGTCAAACACGACAACATCTTCTCCGGAGGAAAGCGGCATTACGAGATTGTGAAACCATTCCTGCCCGCCGATGCGGTATGGATCGAGATAAAGGCTCCGATAGATGCCGTCCTTGCGGAATACAGCCGGTTAATCCAGGAAGGCAAAGTGATCGTCTCCTTCGTTTCGGGCGATCCGTTCTTCTTCGGTTTCGCTTCCACCATCCGGAAAAACCTTTTAGGGGTGGGCATGAAAGTGTTCCCCTACTTCAACTCATTGCAGATGTTCGCCCATCACGAACAAATCCCGTATGAGAATATGCACGCCGTGTCCGTTACCGGACGGCCGTGGCACGAACTCGACCGGGCATTGCTGGAATGCCGGCCGCTGATCGGCGTACTGACCGACCGTGTCCACACGCCCAAGGCAATAGCCAAGAGGATGATGGAATATCATCTGGACAAAGATTACAGTATGTGGATAGCCGAACATTTAGGCAACCCGGAAAAGGAGAAAATCTACAAAATCTACTCGATCGAGGAAATCAGCGAGATGAGCTTCACCAGCCCGAACTGCGTCCTGTTGATGAAGGCCCCGAACAGCACGCAGCAACGACCGGCCTTTGGCATACCCGACACGAAGTTTGTCTTGCTGAACGACCGGGCAAAGATGATCACCAAAGCGCCGATACGGGTGATAGACCTGAGTCTGCTGGAGTTGCATAACAGCCGCACCTTCTGGGATATCGGCGCCTGCACCGGCTCTGTTTCGATCGAAGCGCGCCGCCAGTACCCCCACCTGAATATCCAGGCTTTCGAAGTGCGGGAAGAATGCAAAGACATCATCCGGGCAAACGCACGTCTGCATAGTGCTCCTGGCATAGACCTGCGTATCGGTAACTTCCTGAATCTGTCGATCGATGAGAATGCGATTGTCGATGCCGTCTTTATCGGCGGTCACGGCGGCAAGCTGAAAGAGATCGTCCGCAAAGTCGCTTCCCATCTGGATAAACTGAAAGGCAAGATTGTCTTCAACTCCGTTTCGGAAGAAAGCAGCAAACTGTTCCGGGAGGCGGTCGAAGAGAACGGCCTGAAGCTGCATTCGGAAATGAATATCACGGTCGATTCCAACAACCCTATTACAATCCTTTGCGCAACAAATAAATATTATGTTTAAAGATACACTAAACATCCTCGTGATTTCGGCAAGCAGCCTGCCCTTAGCACGCAAAATCCGAGACGAGTATCCGGGTAAAACCGTCATCTACTGTAAAGAAGCTGATGACGATGTACAGCAATTCACCTCTCTCGAAGAACTGACCGGCAATCTTTTCGATACATCGGAAGCGCTGGTGTTTATCGGGGCAATGGGTATTTGCGTGCGAAGCATCGCACCTTATATCAAGAACAAGTACACCGACCCGGCGGTCGTCTGCCTCGACAGCACCGGCAAATATGCCGTGTCAGTACTGTCCGGCCATATCGGCGGGGCGAACGAACTGACACACGAATTGGCGCAAATACTGAATGCCGAGGCGATTGTCACGACACAGAGCGACAACCAGGGACTTTGGGCACTGGACACTTTGGCGCGGCAATACGGCTGGGAACATGACGTCTACAACCTGCAAGAGGGCATACACAGCTTCCTCCACACAGACTTCGAGGAGACGGACGACGAGGCTTTCGAGGCTTCAAGGGAGAAGGCGATGAACGAATGCATCGCCCGCTTCGTCAACCGCAGGCCGACCGCCCTCCTGCTCTATGTCCGCACGAAAGAGACGGATTATATGAAAAAGACCTGTCCCCCACACGTGGATATCTTCTACAAGTATAAAGATATCGACTTAGAAAAATACGACCTGTTGATCACGGTCAGTCCCTATTATTATCCTAAATCTCCCATCCCTTGTCTGTCATTCTTCCCGAAGGTGCTTCACTTAGGCGTCGGATGCAAAAAGGGATTGGCGGATATGAGATCTGTCCTCACGGATTTGTATATCTGCTCCAACTTCTTCAGAATCAACCTAAAGAGCATAGCCGACGTCTCTTCCATCGACCTGAAGAAAGACGAACAGATATTAAAGGAGCTGGCAAATACTTACCTGAGATGCCCGTTCAAGACCTACCCGGCAGAGGAACTGGACAAGATACCCGTCCCCAACGCCTCCCCCAAAGTAAAGAAGGTCACCGGATCGGGCAGCGTCTCGGAAGCTGCAGCCATCCTGAGTGCTGAGGGTGGCCCGTTACTGTTGGAAAAACAAAAGGGGCAGACGAAAGACTTCACCTATGCGATTGCCATCAGCAAAACGGCATACCCGAACGGAGGAGATGACGGGCAAGAAGAACCGGGACAAGGACACATCGAAATCGTCGGCGCCGGGCCGGGCGACCCTGAACTGATCTCCATCCGGGGCAGGCGAATGCTGGAAAAGGCAGATCTGATCCTGTATGCCGGAAGCCTCGTTCCCAAAGAACTGACCTCGTGCGCCAAGAAAGGGGCGACGGTCCGTAGTTCTGCCGACATGAACTTGGAAGAGCAATTCGCCCTCATGAAAGAGTTTTATGACAAAGGGAAGTTCGTCGTACGCCTGCATACGGGCGACCCCTGCATCTATGGGGCGATACAGGAACAGATGGCCTTCTTCGACCAATACGGCATGAGCTACCACATCACACCGGGTATCTCCTCGTTCCAGGCTGCCGCGGCGGCTCTCCGCTCCCAGTTCACCATCCCCGAAAAGGTGCAGACCATCATCCTGACACGCGGCGAAGGACGTACGCCCATGCCGGAGAAAGAGCAGTTGCATAAACTGGCAGCCAGCCAAAGCACGATGTGCATCTTCCTAAGCGCCGGCATTGCCGAACAGGTCCAGAAAGAACTTCTGGAACACTACCCGCCGACGACACCGGTCGCCGCCTGCTACAAACTGACCTGGAAGGACGAACGTATCTACCGGGGTGAACTGAAAGACCTGGCACGGATCGTAAAAGACAACAACCTGACACTGACAACCCTCCTTGTCGTCGGTGATGCCATAGACAACAGGGAAGGGCTTTCACGACTTTATGCGAAAGAGTTCAAACACCTGTTCAGGTGACGATAATGATACTGATCTTAGGAGGAACAACCGAAGGGCGTAAAGCCATACAAGTCGTCGAGAGTGCAGGCAAGCCCTACTATTACTCGACGGTCGGTAGCGAGCAGGCGATAGAAGCCGCCCATGCCATCCGCATTACCGGAGGCATGGAAGAAGAAGAGATGGCACGGTTCTGCCGCGAGAAAGAAATCTCGTTGCTGGTCGATGCCGCCCACCCTTTCGCCGTCCGGCTGCACCGGACACTCGCGAAGATTTCCTCACGGCTCCGGATTCCTGTTGTCCGATTGGAAAGGCAATATCCCGCGCGCGACAAACGATTGATATGGTGCACGGATTATGCCGACGCCATCGACCGCCTGCGTGCGGACGGGATTCGCAACCTGCTGGCCCTGACAGGTGTCAAGACCATTGTGAAGTTGCGCCCCTATTGGGAGCAGACGCTCTGTTGGTTCCGTATACTGGACCGGGAAGAGTCGCTTTCGATCGCCGAATCCGACGGGTTCCCGAAGGAACGGCTTATTTTTTTCCATGAAGGAGAAGATGAAAAACGGTTGCTGAACCAGCTTCAGCCGGATGCCATCCTGACAAAAGAAAGTGGGGAAAGCGGATATTTCAGGGAAAAGGTAGAGGCGGCAAAAGCCTGTGGCATCCCCGTTTATGTCATTCAACGCCCTCTCCTGCCCGACAGTTTCACTTTCGTGCAAGGCGTAGAAGGACTTCGTAAAGCCATCGAACGCCTGGTTCCCGGCTTTTTTCCGCTCCGAAGCGGTTTCACGACCGGCGCATGTGCCACGGCAGCCGCCAAAGCCGCTCTAATCGCTCTCCTGAGCCAAACGGAACAAACCGCAAGTTGCATCACGCTCCCGTCAGGAGAAAAGATCACGCTCCCTGTCGCCGCCACCGAATGGGTGGACAACGCGGCCCAATGCACCGTCATAAAAGATTCCGGCGACGATCCGGACGTGACAAACGGCTGTTCTGTCATCGCCCGCATCGAATTGCAGGCAGGGCAATCCCCCGCACCCGTTATCCTGTTCCGGGGTGGTGAAGGGGTTGGTACGGTGACGCTTCCCGGCCTGGGTCTCGAAATAGGCGGCCCCGCCATCAACGCCACTCCCCGCCGCCTGATTACCGAAGAACTGACGGCGGTACTGGAAGAGAACGATCTGTCCGGCAAGATAAAAGAGGTGGTCGTCACGATCTCGGTTCCGGGCGGGAAAGAACTGGCCGCCCGGACATTCAATCCCAAGTTGGGGATCATCGGCGGGATCTCGATCATCGGGACATCCGGGATCGTACGTCCTTTCTCTAACGACGCCTTTATCGCCTCCATCCGGAAAGAAGCCGAAGTGGCGAAAGCAATAGGATGCTCCCGCCTCGTGGTCAACTCCGGGGCTAAAAGCGAACGTTTCCTAAAAGGCTACCTCTCGGAGCGGTTTTCGGAAGAATTTCCTCCGCAGATGTTCGTGCACTACGGAAACTTTATCGGTGAGACGCTAAAGATAGCCGCCGAACTGCAATTCGACGAAGTCATACTGGGGATTATGACCGGCAAAGCCGTCAAACTGGCTGAAGGAGCCCTGGACACACACAGCAAGAAGGTCGTCATGAACAAAGCCTTCCTGAAAGAACTGGCAGGGAAGGCGGGCTGCACAGCGGAGTCCGTACACAAAATAGATTCCCTGACGTTGGCCAGGGAATTATGGGAGCTGTTCAGCGCGACCGAACAGCAAAGTTTCTTCCCGCTCCTGTTGCAAAAATGCCGGGAGCATTGTGCGCCCCTGCTCCCCAACGGTAAACTGTCCGTCCTGCTGATTTCGGAAAGCGGGGAAGTAGCCTTTCAGCTGTAATTATTCAAACGTAACGTCCTTGTTCTGCACGTAGGATACATCGATCTTTCCTCCCGCATCGCCATTGCTCTCCTGCAAGGGAAGTTTCTTGACGCGGCTCAGGAATAAAGTTCCTTTGGCGACAGAGGTCGGGTTCGTAAAGTTCAGCGTGATGAAGGTCGCCCCTTCCTGCGTGTTGTTGATATCATAGACACCGCCGCTATAGGTCAGGTGAGCCTGGACATACTCGTCCTTTCCGATAGGCTTTCCCACCCAGGTGATAACGGTTTCGCCATTGCCTTTGATAGCCGTCAGGGATTCGGGGAGTGCAATCGGATCGACATCGTCGATAGAAGCCTTGTTTGTGTAAACCTGGTCTTTCCAGCGGGTGAAGGTGAACGTGACCGGATCCAGCCCGGTTTCCGACAGCATATACATATAGGTCCCCATCCCCAGAAAGTCCGGCTCTTTCCCGTTAAAGAGAATGCTCTTGGCTGGCAGGCGCAGGTTGGCCCCTTCGCTGTTATACTTATTGAAGTTTGCACCTATATGGGTATGGTTCTGCGTGACATTATATTCGACACCCAGATTCTGGTAAAAAGGAATCGACGGGTCGATCCCGTCCGAATCATCGTTATCGCAAGCGGTAAGTACGCCGGCAAACAGCAGGGAGGCATAAAGGAAATACTTTTTCATATCGTTTAATTTTATTCAAGTTCCGGGAGGATGATGATGATTTGTCACCTTACGGACTCTGTCGTTCTTAGATAGAAATAACAAACGAAGCGGGAAAAGTTTTTCCTTTTAGTTTTTTTTGTCAGACGGAAAGCTGCTGCAAAAGGGATTCTATAGTATTGGCTGTCTGCGTACACCCGTCGGGGTGGTGGATCAGGAATACGGAACCGGAAGGCAGATCGCCTGTTTCGATCCACATGGACGATTCGATATGCCGGCCGGCCCGTATGCCGTTCCGCTGGAGCGCCTTACGGACCATCGCATATTTCTGTCCGTGACCGGTCAGACGTATCTCTTTCGAATACTGGTTATCGATACGAAACAAGCCAGTCTCCGTGTCGAACACGATTCCCTTGCGGGCAAAGAAGCCACTCAGGTGTCCGCTCAGGGCAAGATCTTCGGGCGTACCGGTCGTAATCCCGTTCGTCCGGTCCATCAGCCAGATCTTGTCAGCTATCTGGAGCGCCAGTTCGAGGTCGTGCGTGGAGAGGAAAATCGTCTTATTCGTACTTCGTGTCAGATGATGGAGCAATTGCATGATCTCCACCTTGCTAGGGAAATCAAGGAAAGCGGTCGGTTCGTCTAAGAAGATCACAGGCGTTTCCTGGGCCAGTGCTTTAGCGATCATGACCTTCTGCCGCTCCCCGTCCGAGAGAGTATGCACCATGCGGTAAGCCAGGTTCTCAATCCGTACCAGGGCGATCGACTCTTCCACGACCTGCTTATCCTCCTTGCCCAACCGCCCCCAGAAACCGGTGTAGGGACTGCGTCCCATCTCGACCAGTTCGCGTACGGACATATTCCGGATATCGCATTTCTCCGTCAGGACAACACCGATCGTTGCGCTTAACTCTTTGTCCGAATAGCTGTCCATATCACGTCCCAAGACGGCGATCTCACCTTCCAACTTCGGCTGAAAAGCCGACAACGTGCGTAAGAGCGTCGACTTCCCGACCCCGTTCGCCCCTAAAAGACAAGTTAATTCTCCACTATAGATCCGGGCCTGTATATGGCTCGCCACCAACTTTGTATCGTTCTTCGTCCGGTAGCCGATCGAAAGGTCGTTTATATGAATCGTGTCTTGCTTCATCATTCGTTCAGTTCGTTCTTACGTTTGCTGAATAGCACGGAAGCCACTACCGGGGCTCCAACTAAGGCAGTCACCGAGTTGACCGGCAAAGCCCCTTCGAAGCCGGGCATCCGGGCGATCAGGTTGCAGGCGAGTGCCAGCGCAGCACCGGCAAACAGGACGGCAGGCATCAATACCCGGTGGTCGGACGTCTGGAAAATAGCCCGGCAAAGGTGCGGGACAGCCAGGCCCAGAAAGATGACCGGTCCGCAATAGGCCGTCACGATCGCCGTCAACACTCCTGCCGAGGTGATAACCAGAAGACGTGCCCGCTTGATATTCAGCCCCAAGTTACGGGCATAACCGTCACCGAGCAGCATTAGGTTCAGTGTCTTGATCAGCAGGAATGACAAAGGGATCAGAATCGCCATGATCGCGACAAACAGCATCATCTGATTGCCGGAAACACGGGAGAAACTGCCTAAGCCCCAGATCACGTAGGCGCGAATATCTTCCTCCACACTGAAGAACTTCAGCACGCCGATCACCGCATTCGCCACGTAGCCGATCATCACACCGATAATCAGTAACGTCACGTTCCCCTTCACCTTCTGCGACACATATACGATCAACGCCATCACCGACAGTGAACCGATCACAGCCGCAATCGAAAGCGCGATCTCTCCCATAAACCCTAATTTGCTAAGTGCCACCCCTCCGAGGCTACCGCTCAACAGCACCACAAAAGCCACGCCCATACTCGCTCCGGAACTGATCCCCAGCACGGATGGACCCGCCAGCGGATTCCGGAAAACAGTCTGCATCTGCAAGCCGCTTATCGCCAGGCCCGCTCCCGCCACTAAGGCTGTCAACGCCTGCGGGAGACGTGATTTCCAGACGATATTCTGCCAGGTCACCGGCTCGTCTCCCAGTCCGCAGACAATGTTCCAGACAGACTTCAAAGGAATAGACACCGATCCCAGCACCAGGTTCAGGAACATCAGGGCTAAGATAGACGCTACGATGAGCAACATCAGAAAAGTAGTGGAATGTCTCATTCGTGCAACTTATTTGAGTCGGGCATAATAAACGGGAGTATGATCGGGCAGCAGGTCCGGATGGAATATATACAACAGGTCGGCCAACACGACTTCCGGCTCGGTCGGCATACTTTCATAAAAAGGCGTATCTTTCATATTGCAATAGATAATCCCTTTCTCCTTGAAAGCGCGGAAATCGGCATAACGCGGGTCCTGCTCCTTCAGCGCCTCATAGCTGAATGTGCCCGGATAGCTGTTCACGATGCGCCAATAGTCGGCTTCGTCACCTTGGTTGTAGACAGTTTCGAAGTCAAGCGTCACACCTCCCGAGCGTTTGTCGTCTTTCAGGAAATAGTCGGCTCCGGCATCCTCGAACAGTTGGGCGAGGAAGCTCTCCCCTCCCACGGCATACCAGTTCCCGCCCCGCATCTCACCGCTCAGCACGACCGGGCGCTTCTTCACCTTTCCTTCCGCCGTTAGTTCCTTCAATTCATTATAACGCATCGCGATGGCGTCGAACGTTTCGTTCGCCTTTTGCTCCTGTCCTAACAACAAGCCGACGAACTTCACCCATTCCGCCTGTCCCAGCGGCGTCATCTCCTTATAACCTAAATGCGGGATCAGAGGGATGCCGACATCCTTCAATGTCTCATACCCGCCCCGTTTGAAAGGCGAGACAAGGATCAGGTCGGGGTTCATGCTCATGATCACTTCGTTGTCAAAATTCCCTTCTATGCCGATCTTGGCGGTCTTTCCACTCTCCAGGCGTTCGTTCATCTCCTTATTGAACAGATGCCGGGTGCTGGTCACTCCTACTACCTTGTCCAGTTCGCCTATCTTGATAAAATTGGACAACTGCAAAGAGGTCATGCAGATAACACTCCTGATGGGTGTCTCGATCACGGTATATGATCCGGGGATGCCGGCCGGTTTCATCCCTCTCCTGACAAGTGCATAATGGAAAGTCGTGCTCTCCTCATTCTGCGGGTCCCGGATATCCACCAAGACATATCCGTCCCGATAGGACAATTCGAAACCACGGGCATACCCCGGTACGATACGGACACCGGAGAACGTGCTTTCTTCCGCCGTCTCCACCTTACCGGTCTGTTGATTGTTTTTAGTCGTACACGAAGATGCGACACACAACGACATGAGCAGGTAACACCCTGCCAGGCATTTTTTCATATTCAATATTATTTTATTACAACCGGGCAAGCCTTGTCCGCCCCACGAGGACAAAACTCTTCCAAACCGAAACGGCAGGTCTTCTGACTTACTTCCATCCCGGACACCTTCCCGATCCCCCGATCAGTGGCATAGAGTATTGCCGGTATGTTCCCGAAGTTTCACAGCAGCGTGGTCTGTCCGGGATTTCCACCCGGTTCCCTTTTAATCCCATATCCAGAAAAGGATAACAGAACCTGTTTCAGCGGCAAAAGTAATAAAAAAAGAAGAAAGAATGATGATTTATCTGTTTTCCTTACGGGCTGCCAGATATTCGTCTTCCGGCATGACCTTCAGTACACGGCCGCTTTCGTCGAAAGCAACAACCAGGTTTCGCTGATCGGTCGTTTCGAGAGAGACTTTATACTGGATAGGGCTGCCACTGCCATTCGATTTGTACACTTCTTTGATCAGGCAATTCTCATACGCATTGTAAATTGCTTCCTGTGCGGCAAGATCCACATCGACGATATCGACGGCATAGAAATTTTTCATACTCAACATATCGATATCCGTATTCCCGTCTTGTCCTGCCTGCGCATAACCGTTTTGAGACATAAAGACACATGAAACCACCATAGTCACCATTAATACCAACTTCTTCATAACCTAAAATTTTAAACAATCTATTTACCTTTTTCTAATCGCCCCATTAAATACAAATTATATGCCAAAGAACATAAAAACGGTCTCTTTCTCCGTAAATACTCTCCATAACTCCGTAAATGTTTCCCTTGCAGGACACTTTAGTTTCAATATCAGAAACAAAAGTGTCTGTGGTCGAAACAAAAGTTTCAAGCGGAGAAACAAAAGTTTCATGCCGAGGAAACTTTTGTTTCCCTTGTTGAAACGATAGTTTCAACCTGATGAAACAAACGGGACATTAAAGCCTGTAGAACGGGGAGTGTGGAAATTATCCCCACAATTGTGGAATGCGGATTTGGAAAGTTCCGCGATTTTCCTCACTTTTGCGCACCAAATAAATAAAACGCATAATGTCGTACCCCATCTGCTTCGTATCGCTCGGCCCGGGAGAACCGGAACTGATCACCCTGAAAGGCTTGAAAAAGCTACAACAGGCCGATATCATCTATTGCCCTGCCACCATGAACAAAAGCGGGCAACCCCTCTCCCGCGCAGCCCATATTATCGAGGAACTGGAAATCGGTGAATCCGCAATCCGGCTCTTCACGCTCCCGATGAGCAAAGACCGCACCGAAGCCAGGAAAGCCTACGACGCCTTGTATGAAAAGGCTGTTTCCGCCTGGCATGAAGGGAAAAAGGTGGTCATTGTGGCGGAAGGCGATGCCGGGTTCTATTCATCCATACAATATATATATGACAAATTCAGGGAGAACCGGATCGAAGTGGAACGAACCGCCGGAATCCCCGCCTTCATTGCGGCAGGTGCTTTGGCCGGCTTGCATATCGTCAAACAGGAAGAACAGATCATCGTCATACCCGGAATGCTGACGGCGGAAGAATTGTCGGAAAAGATCGAGGCCGGTTATGTGGTCGTCATCATGAAGCTGTCCCAATGCGTGGAGGCCGTCCATACCTGCATCCGGTTACATCCGCAGGTGAACTTCCACTATTTCGAAAATGTGGGGACCGGAAAAGAGTTTTATACCTCCGACCGTAAACAAATTCAGGAAAAAATATTCCCATACTTTTCCCTGATGATCATTCAATAATATCTAAAACTACTTGACCTTTCATTTTGTTATTATATAAAAATATATTTACTTTTGTTTTCCACTTAAACTTACATAAGACATGAAATCGGACATAGAAATTGCAAGAGAGATTTCTCTGCGCAAGATAAAAGAAATCGCAACCGGATTAGGCATCCCGCGCGAAGAAGTTCAGAATTACGGCAGATACATCGCCAAAATACCTCTCCATCTGATTGACGAAGAGAAAATCAAACAACACAATCTTATCCTGGTCACAGCCATCACCCCTACGAAAGCCGGTATCGGCAAGACGACCGTTTCGATCGGGCTGGCATTGGGACTGAACAAGATCGGTAAAAAGGCGATCGTCGCCTTGCGCGAACCCTCATTAGGCCCGTGCTTCGGTATGAAGGGCGGAGCTGCCGGAGGGGGCTACTCGCAAGTGTTGCCGATGGAAAACATCAACCTGCATTTTACGGGAGACTTCCATGCTGTTACTTCCGCCCACAATATGATCACGGCGCTGCTGGATAACTACATCTACCAGACACGTAACACCTGTGAAGGTCTGAAAGAGATTAAATGGAAACGCGTCCTGGACGTAAACGACCGCAGCCTGCGCAACATCGTTTCCGGCCTGGGCGGATCGGCCAACGGCGTACCGACGGAGACGGGCTTCGACATCACGCCCGCTTCGGAAATCATGGCGATCCTTTGCCTGGCAACGGACATCGAGGACCTGAAACGCCGTGTCGGCAATATTCTGCTGGGGTATACGAACGACGACAAGCCCTTCACCGTTAACGATCTGGGCGTAGCCGGAGCGATTACGGTATTGCTGAAAGACGCCCTTTTGCCCAACTTGGTGCAGACAACCGAGAACACGGCTGCATTCGTACACGGAGGCCCATTTGCCAACATCGCACACGGTTGCAACTCCGTCCTGGCTACCAAGATGGCGCTGACGTATGGCGATTATGTCATTACGGAAGCCGGTTTCGGTGCAGATCTGGGAGCCGAAAAGTTTTTCGACATCAAATGCCGGAAAGCCGGATTGACGCCGAAGCTGACGGTTATCGTGGCAACGGCCCAGAGTTTGAAGCTACATGGAGGAGTACCGGAAGACAAGATCAAGGAACAGAATATCGAAGGTCTTAAAAACGGCTTTGCTAACCTGGACAAGCATGTTGAAAATATGAAACGTTTCGGTCAGGAAGTGATCGTCACTTTCAATAGGTATGCATCCGATACGGACGAAGAAATCGCTCTGGTGGCAGAACATTGCCGCGAGATAGGCGTAGGCTTCTGCATGAATAACGTATTTGCCGACGGGGGCGACGGGGGCGCAGAGCTGGCGAAACTGGTGGTCGACACGATCGAGAAGAAACCTTCCGCCCCGCTTAAATATATATACGAAGACAGCGAACCGATCCGCGAGAAAATCAAAAAGGTATCCGAACAGATCTACGGGGCGGCCTCCGTTGTCTACACGACATTGGCGGACAAGAAAATCAAACAGATCGAAAGCCTCGGCATCTCCCACTACCCGATCTGTATAGCCAAGACGCAGTATTCGTTCTCTTCCGACCCGAAAGCATACGGGGTAGCCAAGAATTTCGAGTTGAAAGTGCGTGACATCATCATCAACAACGGTGCGGAGATGATCGTCGTTGTCATGGGCGAGATCATGCGTATGCCGGGATTGCCGAAAGACCCGCAGGCAAAACGTATCGACATCGTGAACGGCGTGATAGAAGGGTTGAGCTAAAAAAGAGCCTCCATATCCTTATATGCAAAACACCTATGTTTCGCGGAAAAACATAGGTGTTTTGCAATCAGACCATACCTGGCTAATTCTTTCCTTTGTTTTTATCGAAGAACTTCTTGAAGAAGATGATCTGATAATCCATCGAGTTCTTCCAATACTCCCCGTTATGCGATCCGGGACGGACCAGGAAATCATGGTCGATCTTATATTTCAACAGTTTTTGGTGGAAGTCGTTATTCACTTCGAAAAAGAAATCGCTGTAACCGCAATCGAAGATAATAGCCAACTCACCGTTCTTGATACGGTCGATCTGCATGATTGCCGTGTGACGGTTCCAGACCTCCTGATTGTCGCTCTCGTTTCCGAGCTGCTTGCTCATTTCCCAGTTGTTGGGGAACGGACGGATATCGACTCCGCCACTCGTGCTTCCGGCGGCGCCAAACACATCCTTATGACGGAAAGATAGCCACATAGCTCCGTGTCCACCCATGCTCAACCCTGTAATAGCACGGCCGGAGCGATCTTTCACTGTCGGATATTTGGAATCGATATACTTGACTAATTCAGAAGTGACGAATGTCTCATAACGGTAGGACGGATCTTTCGGGCTGTCCCAATACCAACTGTTCTTGCCGTCGGGACAGACAAAGATCAGGCCGTCGCGGTCTGCAAAATCTTTCAACTCCGGCTTCATAGAAATCCAGGTTTTCGCATTCCCGCCATATCCGTGCAACAGGTAGATAACCGGTTTGGGCACACGATTATTCTCCGGAGAAACGACAACGACCTGGACATTTTTCTTCATTGCCTCGCTATAAACAGCCAACGTATCGACAACCGCCCCTTTTGCCGAAATGGCTAACAGGGTAAAAAGGGCCAAAAAGGATAATTTAAGCTTCATGGTATCAGACTCTTCAAACGTTATTTTTTGTTCTTTTCCTTTTTGAGGATATCGCTATCCAGAAGTTTGTCAACTCCGTTCTTTAAGGTCGAAAGTCCTCTCCGGGTTGCATAGGTCGCTTTCAGTTTCGTGATCTCCACCTGCTCGTCTATCGTCAGTTCGGAACTGAACTTCTCATAGCGGTCACCGGTAAAGGCTTCATACTTTTCATCGGCTTTCTTCCAGTCTTCTTCCGTGTAATCGCTCCCGGCAGCTTCCACCTTCTCGATAAACTTCTTGAAATCTTTCATATACGACTCTTTGGAATCGCTACAACCACTTAAAACGAACAAAGCGACAACCGCCATGAACATCATCAATCTTGTTTTCATATCTCTTTCACTTTTTATTAAATGACAGCAAATGTATACAAAAAAACAATATGGATCAATCTATTTGATATCCGTCGGTCAGGGTATGCATAAAGAGGACAATGGCCGCTTCCTCCTCCGGTGTGAGTCCGAGGTTCCCCAATTCGTCGCGGTTGACAGTCTCTGCATATTCAGGGGCCGGGTATTCTTCCACGTCACGCACATTATAGAAATGGACTATCTCTTCAAGTGTCTTGAAATAGCCGTTATGCCCGTAAGGGGCCGTCAGGGTTATATTGCGTAATGTGGGTACACGGAACTTGCCGAACTCGGTGCTGTCATGCAGGAAAGCCCCTAACCCCAGGTCCATCGTGTCCCGTCCGGCCGTGTTGTAGGGAGCGGGAACCCTGAAGAACGGATTGTCAGGGTTGGAGGGGATTCCGAGGTTATCGTATGTATGGTCGGTAAACAGGACACGGCCGGCGCGCTCGTCGTTTTCCAGGATATGGCATTCGGCGCAAAGGCCTTTCTCCTTGAACAAGTCAAGTCCTTCCATCTCTTGCTCGCTAAGCCGGCATTTTCCTTCCAGATAGGCATCGTATTTGGAGGTGAACGGGTTCACCTCGGCAGACCGTTCATAAGTCGCCAACGCATCCAGTATTTTGGCATATAGGGAATCATCGGAGGCTATCTCTCCATATACCCGCACAAAATCGGGATAGTAGGTTGCACGCCGGACTTTCTCAGTAACCATCCGGCCGTCCTTGTTCCCCATTTCCAACGGATTGATGAAGGGTTGTCCGGCCTGTTCTTCCAACGAGTTCACCCGGCCGTCCCAGAACAAGCCGCCTACGTAGGTTTCTTCTTTCTCGTCATAATACAAGGCCGGGACATACGCCACATACGAACAGCTCATGGAATTCCGGTTGCTGAACAAGCCTTTCACGGCCCCTTCCGAAGTGATCCGTCCGTATTTATCGGTAAAGCCTTTCGCCGGTTCATGGCAGGTACCGCATGACTGTCCAACCGGTTCCGACAGCGATTCGTCAAAAAAGAGTTGTTTCCCTACCAGTTCCTTATCGCTCAATTCCGGACGGGAACCTGGTACGCATGCGAAAAGCAATCCTAATGTCCCCGCCAATCCGGCAACTATTACTTTTATATTCCTACAACTATTCATAACCATAATGCAATTTGCGGGATCAATGTACAAATAAATCTTACAAATCACAAAATCATTCTTGCCGTATGGAATATAAAAAAATGAGACAGCCCCATTCCCGCAATCACCAGAATTTATTATTCTCTTGGCTATACTCGAATCCTACGTTCTTCAGTTTCTGGACGAGTGTTTCTTTCTTGATATGCATATCGTCACACAATTCATCAAGAGAAGAATAATTATCACGCAGTTTCATATTGATAACGCTAAAGAGCATCATCGGATCTTCCGGTAGTGTCATAATTCATCTTTTTTCTAAACCGGCTGCAAAGGTAATGACTTATTCCATTATCTCGCCTTTCCGATTCATAAAAACATACATCGGAATCAACCTATTTCACAACAGGTTGAACCGATACTTGTGTACTTACATCACACTGTGAAATATAAAGTTATGCCTGATTATACCGACTGCTAATACATAAATTACCGGTTTATCTACCATTATTACCGGAAACCTTGCACCATGCGGCGATCTTCTCGTCCGATTTATTGACACTTCCGCCTTTGATGGCAAGGCCGGACAGGACTTTGGCTTCCGGGCAGAGCTTCTTTATATCTCCTTCGCTGCGTCCCATTGCACTACCTTCGTGAGTGCAGAAGGGGATAATCGTTTTCCCTGCAAAATCATAAGATTCGAGGAACGTATGTACGGCCATCGGCATTGTCCCCCATCAGTTGGGATATCCGAGGTAGATCGTGTCATAATCATCCATTCCGTTGACAGTACGGGTTAGCTCCGGACGGGTGTTTTCATTCTGTTCCTTCTTGGCTACTTCTGTTGTTTCGTGATAGCCGGCCGGGTATGTCTTCACCGTCTCGATCTGAAACAAATCGCTACCTGTCAACTCCTGAATCTTCTTTGCGACCACTTCCGTATTTCCGACTTCCAGGAATACGACCTCGCCGTCCAGGTAATTATAACCCCGGCGGGAAAAGTAGGCCACCAGGCTTTTCTTTTTTGCAGACGAGGACTGCGCCTTCAATATTTCCGGGCCAGTGACTAACATACCCGCCATTGCCAATAAAAATGTTCTTTTCTTCATCTTCTTATTTTTTATTGCAAAAGTATTCCAGAACTGCGGTTCGGACTGTATACAAATTACGGTTATGCCTACCATTATTACCGAAGTACTGAAACATATAGGATAAGAAGGGAAAAATATTATTGCTGTCCGATAAAACTTTTATGATGTGAATAAAATTAGGGCTGATTCC
>ERZ777306.392-NODE-392-length-89000-cov-21.040688_pt1 | contig 89000 bp, 38 predicted proteins | sample MGYA00374966_ERZ777306 | MGnify/ENA primary metagenome ERZ777306 (study PRJEB29329, sample SAMN06343882) | mouse gut metagenome | isolation source: Mouse cecum | place: Austria: Vienna | collected 2014-11-15 ...
GCTTAGCGCTGGCCGAAGAGGTCGTCCAGGTTCAGGCCGCGGCCGTCCTGGCCGTAGGGGTCGCCGTAACCGTAGCCGTTGCCGCCGTCCTGGCCGTAGCCGTAGCCGTCGCCCTGCTCGGGCATCGACTGCTCCAGCTGCTTCTTGGCCTCGGCCGCGGCCTTCTGGCTGGCGGCGTCATCGCCGAGGGTCACCTGGACCTCCTGCTCCTGGCCGTTGCGGTTCACGGTCAGCGTCACGGTGTCGCCCGGCTTCTCGCCGCGCACGGCCAGCATAAGGTCGCTCGCGCCTTCCACCTTCTCGCCGTTGAGGGCCGTGATGATGTCGCCTTCGGCCAGGCCCGCGGCCTCGGCACCGGAGCCCTGGGCCACGCTGGCCACGTAGGCGCCGCTCTCGGCGGGCAGGTTGTAGCTGCCGGCCATCTGGTCGTTCACCGTGGACAGGCTCACGCCGAGCTGGGCGTGGGTCGGGGTCTCGCCGGCGATGATCTGGTGGGCCAGGTTCACCGCATAGTTCGCGGGAATGGCGAAGCCCACGCCGGAGTAGTTGCCGGAATAGGAGGTGATCAGCGTGTTGATGCCGATGAGCTTGCCGTCGGCGTCCACCATGGCGCCGCCGGAGTTGCCCGGGTTGATGGCCGCGTCGGTCTGGATCATGTTCGGGTAGATGGTGACCTCGCCCGATCCGCCGGCCTGGGCCGAGGTGCTTGCGTCCATGATCTGGGAACGGCTCGTGGCCGACACGATGCCCGTGGCCACGGACTGCTCCAGGCCGAAGGGAGCGCCCAGGGTCATAACCCACTGGCCCACGGTAAGGTCGTCGGAATTGCCGATCTCCATGGGGGTGAGGCCATTGGCGTCCTTGGCCTTCAGCACGGCCACGTCGGAGGACGGGTCGGTGCCCACCAGCTCGGCATCGTAGGTGTTGCCCTCGATGGTCACCTTGAAGGCCTGGCCGCCGTCTACCACGTGGTTGTTGGTAATGAGGTAGCCGTCCTGGGTCATGACGACGCCGGAACCGGTGCCCATGGCCTGGAGCTGGCCGCCCGCATCGGCGTAGGTTTCCACGAACACCACCGACGGCAGGCACTTGGCCGCCACGGCCTCGGCGAGGGTCTCGCCATTCTGGGGCGTGAGGGCCGCCTGGCTCATGGGGGCGGGCTCGTTTGCGGCTTCAGCGGTGGAGGGGTTGATGACGGCGCCGTTGATGCCGAGGGCCAGCATGCAGGCCATGGCCGCACCGGCAAAGCCCGTGAGGAAGGTGCGGCTGCGCTTCGACTGGGCGCCGGGCACGGTCTCGGCCACCGACGCGGCCACCGAGCGGTCGATGTCGAAGGCGGCGCGAGCGTGGTTGCCGCGAGGAGAGGGATTCGTGTTGAAGTTCGTCATGATGGCTCCTTTTGGAAGGGGTCTGTCTTTTGCTGGAGCGCAGACTATCACGGCGAAACACGGACGATCGGCTGCGGCAACCCCTCGTCATGCTCCCGACACGCAGATACATCAGCGGGAGTAGTCCGTAAGGATGAGGGGGCTGCCCTTCCCCGGTGAGCACGGATCACTGTTCCGAAAGAGGGACACCTGATAGAGCAAGGAACTGGGATGTTCTTACCGGGTAAGAGCGTCCCGGTGCGCCCGATGGCGGTCGAGTGCGATGCGGCCGCCACTTTTGCGTCGCTGCCATCCTGGGGCGGCGGCGACGCTGGCAATTCAGTACTTGTCCACGAGGTCGATGAGCTCCTGCTTGGAATGGATGCAGGTTTTCTCGAAGATGCGGCGGGTGTGGGTGCGGATGGTGGATTCCGATACGAACAGCGCCTCGGCGATAACCTTGGCGGAGCGGCCGCGGGCCAGGTAGGGGAGCACTTCGGCTTCCCGGCGCGTCAGGCCGTAATCCTCGGCGATGAGGGCGAAGACGGCCTCATCGGGGGTATCGTCGACTGAGGGCTCCTTTTCGGCGCCTGCAGCGTCGGCCGTGGCATTTGCCATGGCAGCTTCGGCATTTGCCGAGGCGATTTCGGCGCCTTCGGCTGAGAAAGTGCCATCGGTGCCGTTCTCGTTCGCGGTCGGTTTGCTGCCGAGGTTCACGCAACCGTAGACGATGGCGGGGCCGGTCAAGGAGGGGGCAGGCTCCGCGTCGTCGTCATCCTCGGGAACCTCGAAGGACGGGTGCTTGGCGCTGTGCCAGAGGAACCACAAGAGCATGACCAGGAGATACACAGCCGCAATGCAGACGCCCACGATGGCACCGCTGGCTACCTCGGGTACGAGCATGACCAAATAACCGATGCCAATGCCTATGAGCCGCGCCAGAATGGAGAGGGCGCGCACGAGGCCGCCCACCACGAAGCCAGATACAGCGAAGTCGTAGGCTGTAGCCGCCACCATGTACCAGATGATGACGTCGAAGACGCCGTAGATGGCGCTCATGATGGCGTTCAGGATCACCGGATGCACGGTCCAGAAGAAGGGAACGACGGCGAAGAGCACGATAGAGATGGGAATGAGCAGCTGGTAGGTCCAGGACAGGTTGATGTGACGTCGCGAGGCGATGACGAAGATGAACAGACCGAGGGCCGCGACCAAGTTCAGCACCAGGGGAAAGCCGTGGGCATCGGTGGCTGAATCCACGCTGAGCACGGCGGTTTCCCACATGAACCCGAACAGGCAGGAAAATACGAGGGTGGCGATGATGAGCGGCACCAGGGACGTGAGGGCGGTCAGGTAGCGTCTGCCTTCTGCCTGGGGCTCGGGCTCGCAGGCATCATCGGCACGGCAGCGCGTAAGGCAGAGCAGCGAGATGACGGGCAGAGGCGCCATGAGCAGCACGGGCGGAACGGCGGCCAGCGATGCCGCCAGGCTGATTCCCAGGAAGAGGACGGTGGTGAGGAAGAACGCCCCGGGCGCGTAGAGCACGGTGCGCGAAGGATGCATGCGCCCGAGCACGTCGGCCCAGCTTCCCCAGAAGTAGCCGTAGCCCACCCCGGCAAGGGCCGAGCCGGCCACGAGGGCGGCCACGAGACCGCCGCCTTCGAAACGGGCGCCTGCTAAATGGATGAGGGCGATACCGGCGATGATGGCGCTGCAGAATAGCCACGGGGAGAACTTCGCCAGGTTCTCCGGTGTGCGTTCCACGAGGGCCGAGATACTGAACAAAGTGGTCATGTTCGCGAGGAACGAGACAACTACCACCAAGGTGTTGAATTCCGGTGTGTCGGCGTTGCCAGTCAGCAAAATGGCGCTGCGGAAGGTGAGCATGCTGCACGCCCAGAAGAAGGCAAGGCCGAGATAGCGCAGCCGCAGAGAACGCGGGGATGACACATCGCCCGTGCGGGAGAACTCAATCATCGTTGCCATTGGCCCTCCCCCTCCTCATACCATGCTCTATCTGGGCATTTGCTGGCGTGTCATCTATTATGACCGACTTGCTTTCAGGCAAATCATCAGAAACTGATGATATAGAGCGAGGCCGACGATTCTAGCATGGGTCGCCATCGAGAGGAGGTGCGATCATGCAGAAGCGGGCAAATTACGTGAGGGCCTTGGGAGCGTTGTTCGCGCTCTGGGGTGCCGATTATCCCGCGGCCTATGAAGGAGCTCAAGCGGCGGCGGTCGATGGCCTTGCCGCTCCCGCGCCCCCCTCGGCGGCAGTGCGCCGCCGTCTTGAGGACGAGGTACTCACCTTGGGGGCCCTGGCCGCAACCCTTCCCGTGGAATCTCTCTATAAGCCGTGGGCCTCTATGTCGGGAGGTGACGGGGGCGGCCCGGCGCAGTTCGGTGCCGCGCGGAACCTGCTGCTCGGAGATAGCGCCCAGCATATGCGCGCGCTCTACGGTGGGCTGGAGTTGGAGGTTCCTCCCGCCTACGAGGCCATGCCCGACCATGTGGTCCTGCTGACCGAAGTAGCGTGCCTGTACGCAGAGGCGGGCAATGGCGAAGCGGTGCGCGCTCTGCTGGCCGACCACCTCGATTGGCTCAGCGCTTACGAGGAGGCCCTGGCAACCCGACTTGCGGCCCTCGGGGCGCGCCCGTTGCCCGTGGCACAGCACCACGATGAGTTGACGGCTGCCCTGGCCCACGGCCGCGAACTGGCGGGGGCCCTGACCCGGGCGATTCACAATCTTTCCCAGAGCCTTCGGTAAAACGCCGAAGGGCTTCAGAGACAAGGAGAACGCAGACATGCAAGAGAAGGAGGCTTTAATGCGCTGCAATCCCACCAGGCGGACCTTTCTGAAGGGCACCGCCGCCACCGCCGCGCTGGCTGCCGTGGGCACCTGCTCGGTGGCCGCGTGGCAGGCCGAGCGGGCCGAGGCTGCCGGGGCGAAGACCCAGGGGGCGTCGCTGTGCAACGGCTGCTCAAGCAAGTGCGGTCTGGTCGCCACTACCCTCGATGGGCGCCTGTGGACCGTGGAGGGCATGGAAGAGCATCCCTATTCCAAGGGAACGCTGTGCGGTCGCGGTCACGGTACGGCCCAGTGGGCCTATTCCGATGGTCGCCTGACCCAGCCCATGAAGCGGGCCGAAGACGGCAGCTTCGCCCCCATCAGCTGGGACGATGCCTTTGCCGAGATCGGGGCCAAGGTGCAGGAGATTCTGGCTGAGGCGGGACCTGAGGCCCTGGCCATCGTTCAGGATCCCCGTCCCTCGGGCAAGTACTACAGCAAGCGCTTCATGAATGCGCTCGGTTCGGCCAATGTGTACACCCACGCCGCTGCCTGCAACCTGTCTAAGGAAAGTGGCATCCAGGAGGCCACGGGCGCATCGAACTATTCTGTGGATTTCCCGAACACCAAGATGGTGGTCTTCATCGGTCGCAGCTACGGCGACGGCATCCGCCCCTCGTCGGTGAAGAGCCTGGCCGGGGCTGCCGACAAGGGCGCTCGCGTGGTCATCGTGGATCCGCGCTTGAACAACACCGGCATCTTCGCCACCGATTGGGTGCCCATCAAGCCTGGCACCGACATCGCCCTTCTGCTGGGCATTGCCAACGTGCTGGTGACGAACGATTTGTATGACCACGAGTTCATCGAGCAGTTCACTGTGGGCTTCCCGGAGTTCGCGGCCCAGGTGGCCGAGTACACGCCGGCATGGGCCGAGGGCATTTGCGACGTGCCGGCCGACACCATTGTGGAGCTGGCCGAGGCCCTGGCTGCCGCAGCGCCCGCCTGCGCCATCGAGCCCTCCTGGCGCGCGGCCTTCGGGTGCGCCTACCAGAACTCCTTCGAGACGGCCCGCGCGGTATGCGCCGTGAATGCGCTTCTGGGCTGCTGGGGCCAGAAGGGCGGTGCGCTCATCACCTCCTCGCCCAAGGCCGGCGACGTGGACCCGGTGAAGTTCCCCAAGGTACCCGAGCCTGCGGTCAAGCGCGTGGGCGACGCCGAGTTCCCCCTGGCGCTGTCCGGCACCGGCACCAACCTGGCCGTGCTGAACGGCTGCAACGACGGCACCGTGCAGGGCGTGTTCTTCTACAACTCCAACGCGGTACAGGGCTATGCCCAGCCGGCGAAGTGGCGCGAGGCTCTGGCCAAGGCCAAGCTGGTGGTGACTATCGACGTGCAGATGAGCGAGACGGCCCTCGCCTCCGATTACGTGCTGCCCGAGTGCACCGTGCTTGAGCGCATGGAGCTGCCCGAGTTCATTGGCGGCAAGAAGCACTATGTGGCGCTGCGCACGCCGGTGATCGATCGCGTGCACCCCGAGACCAAGTCCTGCGACGAGATCTTCGTCGGTCTGGCCGAGGCCTGTGGCGTGGGGCAGTACTTCCCCTTCACCATAGAGGAGCTGGCCGATGCCCAGCTGGCCACGGTGGGCACCTCCCTTGATGCGGTGCGCGAGGCCGGCATCGTGGAGTTGGCCGATCCGGGCTTCGAGTTCGGCACGCCCACGTTCAAAACTCCCACGGAGAAGTTCCAGTTCACCTCGGCGAAGGTGGCCGAAGCGGGCTTGAACCCGGTTATCGGCTATGTGCCACGGCTGGTGGAGCCGGCGGCGGGGGAGTTCTCCCTTATCGGTGGCAAGCAGGGCATCCACTCCCACACCATGACGCTGAACCTGGAGGCCCTGAACGCCATTTCCCGCGAGTACCAGCTCGAGCGTTTGTGGATGGCCGCCTCCGATGCCGCTGAGCTGGGCATTGCCGATGGCGACACGGTGGAGCTGTCCTCAAGCGAGGCTTCGGGTCGTGTGGCCGTCAAGGTGACCGAGCGCTTGAAGCCCGGCGTGCTGTTCTTGCCCACGCACTACGGCAGCACGTCGCCCTATCTCACCCGCGCCCAGGGCTTCGGCCTGAACATGATGGACTTCATCCCGCTGCATCTCGAGCCCGCCGTGGGCTCCACCATGAGCCAGGAAGTGGCGGTTACGGTTAGGAAGGTGGAAGACTGATGACCCGCTATGGCATGCTCATCAATACGAAGAAGTGCGTCGGCTGCTATGCCTGCCGCATCGCCTGCCAGATGGTGAACGGCCTCGATCACGAGGAGGCGTTCATCAAGTTCGACGAGGTGGAGCAAGGCGCGTATCCCAACGTGTACGCGGAAGTGGTGCCGGTGCAGTGCATGCACTGCGAGGACGCCCCCTGCGAGGCCGTGTGTCCCACCCACGCCACCTACACCACCGATTCCGGCGTGGTGCTGGTGGACGAGGGCAAGTGCATCGGCTGCAAGTACTGCATGGCCGCCTGCCCCTACGGCGTGCGCGTGCAGATCGAAAAGACCGGCGTGATCGAGAAGTGCCGCTTCTGCTGGTACGAGGGCCAGCCGGGCAACCCGCCGCGCTGTGTGAACACCTGCGTCTCCGGTGCCCGCATCTTCGGTGACCTGGACGATCCCGAAAGCGAGATCTGCCGGGAGATCGCCCGCACGAACGCTCAGCCCCTGGCGAGCGACTTGACCGCCGCGAAAATCTACTACGTGAGGTGATGACCAATGGTTTGGGGATCTATGATCGCATGGTACCTGTTCTTGGCGGGTGCATCCGCCGGGGCCTTCCTCACTTCGGCCTTTGTGGAGGCGAAGTACCCCGATAGCGTGAAGATGCGCGTCGCAGGCCGCATTATCGCGCCGATCTTCCTCGGCATCGGGCTGCTTATGCTCATGCTGGATGCGGAGGCGGGACTGCATAACCCGCTGCGCTTCTTCTACCTGGTGATGAACCCGGGTTCCGTAATGACCCTCGGTGTGTACTTCATCTGCGTGTTCATGCCGGTATCGGTGGTTGCCGCTCTGCTTGAGGTGCTGCGCCGTCCCGTGCCCAAGGGGCTGACCTGGGTGGGCATCGTGTCCGCCTTCTGCGTGGCCGCCTACACGGGTTTCCTGCTGGGCGTCGTGAAGGCCTATCCGCTGTGGAACAACGCCATTCTGCCGGTGCTGTTCGTGGTGTCGGCCCTCTCGGCCGGTCTCGCCGCCACGAGCTTGGTAGGTTTGGTGACCGACCGGGAGCGTTTCGAGCACATGTGGCTCATCAAGAAGAGCCATGTGGTCCTGTCGGCCATCGAGATGGTGGTGCTCGTGACCATGCTCGTCATCGTGAGCTCGGGCAGCGCCGAGGGCGCCGCGTCGGTGGCTTCGCTGGTGTCGGGCCAGTACGCGCCCATGTTCTGGGGCGGCCTGGTGCTGCTCGGCCTGGTGGCGCCCTTCGCTATCGAGGGATACCCCGTGTTCATCACGCGGAAGGTGGAGACGTCCACCACGTCCATGGTGGTGAGCGTCATCGGCGAGGGCGGCGTGCTCGTGGGCGGCTTCATGCTGCGCCTGCTGGTTATTTTGGCGGCCCTGCCGGTGGTGTACCTGTAGACCCTTCAATGATGGGGCCGGGACACCTTGCCGGGTAAAGTGCCCCAAAGTGTCCCGGCCCTCGAATCCTGCACAGTGGGACACCTTACCCGGTAAGGTGTCCCACTTCTATCGGGGTGCGCCCCTACTCCTCTTCCAGGGTGATGCGGTCGATGCGGGCGGCCAGATCGCTGCCGCGCTCGTAGAACTGGAGGTTCTGGTTGTGGGCGAAGTAGCGCTCGCAGCCGTGGTCGTTGATGAAGGCCATGCCGGCGCGGCTGACCGACAGGTCGGTTACCAGCATGAGCATCTCCTGGCCCTCGCCGAAGGCCTCTTCCACGAACCTGAACACGTTGTCCAGGGCGGCTGCGGCACCGTCGATGCTACCGTCCAGCGCGTCCAGCCGCTCGTTGAAGCGCTCTCGCAGCAGGTTGAACGTGAGTCCCTCCGGTCGTTCGGCCCCGGTGCGCAGCACCTCGTCCAGCAGGCCGATGGCCCGCTCGAAGGAGCGGTAGCGCTCCTCGGTAAGCAGGCTCGCGGCCCGCTCCGTATCGCGGTCGTGGGCGAGGGCCGTGGCGGTGGCGCGCATGAGATCGGCCCCGTTGCCATCCTCTGCCACGCCTGCGGCAGCCAGACGCGCCTTCAGGTCGGCCAGCACGCCGTGGGTGAACGCCGCGGCCTTCTCCTCCATAACGGCTTGGCGCAAACGGCCCACCGTGGCATCCACGATGAGTCCCATAACGGCCACGCGCTCGTCGAAGGGCGCCCGTCGCGCCCGCTCGGCCAGGCCCGTATCGGCTGTGCCCTCGAGAATGCGGTCGATCTGATAATCGCTGCGATACTTCGTGAAGAGGTCGTAGTACATCGCGAACCGCTTCGCGATGTCGCCGTTCTGCACGTACTGCTCCACGAGCAGCTCGTCGACGGCCAAGCCCTGGGCCTCGTAGAGCTTGATCATGGCCGACAGGTCGTCCCAGCCGCGGGCTGTGACGAAGGATGCGCCGTCGGGCGTGGCCTCCACGGCGTAGAAGTGGTTGCGCTCGATATCGAGGTAGGTGATGACGGCCGGGTGCACTTCCGCTGACACGGCGAATTCGCGCCACACATCGTAGTCGGGCTCCACCTCGATGCGTTTCAGGCGGTCCCAGGTGGCGATGTCGAAATCGTGGGCCGTGCGGTTGTACTCGGGCGGGTTGCCCGCGGTCACCACGATCCACCCATCGGGCACGGCGTGGCGGCCGAACACCTTGTACTGTAAGAATTGCAGCATGGCCGGGGTAAGGGTCTCCGACACACAGTTGATCTCGTCCAGAAACAGGATGCCCTCGGGACGGCCCGTGGATTCCATGGCCTCGTAGACCGAGGCGATGATCTCGCTCATGGTGTACTCGGACACCTGGTATTCCACGCCGCCATAGGTCTTCGTGGCGATGAAGGGCAGCCCTAAGGCGCTTTGGCGCGTGTGGTGGGTCATGGAGTAGGACACGAAGCCCACTTCCAGCTCCTGGGCGATCTGCTCCATAATGGCCGTCTTGCCGATGCCCGGGGCACCAAGCAGAAACACTGGGCGCTGCCGGGCGGCCGGCAGCCGGTAGTTGCCGAACTCGTCCTTGGTGAAATAGGCCACCAGGGCGTTCTTGATCTGCTGTTTCGCTTCGCGGATGTTCATAGGGGGCTCCTTTACGGACGGCGGTTCGTGAAATGGCGGCGAGGGAAGAGCTATGGTCAGAGGGGCTCCTCTTCTAATACGAAGGTCTCGTCCAAAACGACTTTCATGGCCCACGGAGGCACCGGGGCGCTGGCGGCGGCATCGTCGGAATCGAGGAAAACGAAGGCGGTCTCAAAGGCGGGGCGCCGGGCGGGATAGGTGCCCTGGCCGTCGGTGAAGTAGATGAGGCCGCCGAGGTCGTTCAGCTCGCCAGCTGCGAGCGCTTCGTCCACGTAGGCGAACACGGGACGGAAATCGGTGCCCCCCAGGCCCTTGATGACAGGATTTTCCAGGTAGTCTTCCAAATCGCGCAGGCAGGTGATGCGGGCCACGTCGGTCACGGCGGCGTCGCACTGGATGACGAGCACGTTCATCTTCGAGAAGAAACTCGTCTCGTCGGCGAGGATAGAATAGGTGCGCTCGATGAAGCGCCGCACGAGGCCGTCTTTGGTGGAGGCCGAGGTGTCGATGGCGATGACGAAGTCGCGGATGCGCTTCTCCTCGGCGAATTCCACCGGCTCCACGAGGGGCAGGTTGCCGTACAGCTGAAGGCCGTAGGTGTAGAAGACGTAGTCGAACTCGTCGTCGTTCACGCGAATCTGCTCGCCCATGCGGGAGAACTTGCGCAGGAAGGCGCGGTAGTCGTGCTTCGCGCGGGTGACCTTGCGCAGGTTCATGGCCAAGTTCGAGCCCTCGATGCCCCACAGCTTCGCGTAGGCGTCCAGCTGAATGCCCATTTCCAGGGCGGCGTTCTCCCACTGCTCGCGGGAACGGTCCAGCTGCACCGTGTCGGCGAAGCGCTCGCCGATGGCCCGGGCGGCGTGCTCGGGGGCCTCCTTTTGGGTGATGTCGGCGGCATCCATGGCACGATGGGCCTTGTGGCTGTAGGGAACGTCGGCGGCCTCGTCGGGAATATCCATATCGGTGCCGGGGGTGTCGGCCGCACCGGCGGCGGCTCCGCGTTGGCCCTCGCCCTCGGCGGCCTCGCCCTCGGCCAGGTTGCCATCGTCTCCCTCGGCCACGGTGGCGGCGTGCCAGGGGCGATGGTCGTCCGCGGAGAAGCGGGCTGCGAGGCGAGCAAGTTCCTCGGCGCTTGCGCCCGCAGCGCGGCGCTCGCGCAGGGCCGCGTAGACGCGCTCGGCGGTCATAAGGCCGGCTTCTTCGGCCATGCGCTCTAGCTCGGGGCGCGAGGCGGCGGCCGTTGCCGTGCGCGTAGCGGGAAGATCCAACTGGTCGATGACCGATTCCACCACCATATCGCAGGCAATGTCCCACAGATCGGGCTCCACATTCGCGCCAGGATACAGGTGCAGGAACACGTTGTGCAGCACCACGTGCAGGTAGGAACGGGTGGCCTCGGCGCTGTCGCGGGCATAGGTGCGGGCCCAGGTGGCCGGGTCGAAGCGCAGGTGGGCGCCATCGGTGGCGAAGGTGGCGCCGGGAGTGGGCAGGGGAGCCAGCCGCGCGAAGGCGGCGCTCATGAAGCGCAGGTTCACCAGAAGGCCGTTGCGCACCAGGTCGAGCGCATCGAGGGCGAGGGCTTCCATGTCGTTGCTGCGCACCGTGGCCTCCTTTCGCTGCGCGATTCCCGCGAAGCCGGGGTTTCTGCTCTGCGCACTGCGCGGGTTTCCGGCCAAAAATTCTCTCGGTTTTGAAAGTTGTTCCCGCTTGCGGGGTAGTGTAGCATGGGGCACACGCGGGGTAAACATCCCTGCAGCCTCCAAATTGGGAAGGTGCACAAAACCATGAACGCTGGAACGCTGGTATTTCGTGATGAGGTCACTCCGATAAGAGATCTTGTTGCGCAGGCGCAAGAAAATCCGCTTCGACTTTTCCTCAAGGAGGTGACCGTCGAGGAGCCGGGGCATCCCATTGAGGGTGAGAACTGGCGCCCGCAGCTGGCTCCCTACAAGCCGTGGGTGCACGATGCGGCGCTCGATGAGACCGACGAGCTAGAGGGCACTGACGGCGACTTGCTCATTGTGGGGGCCCTTGGCATGGGCATAACCGACGAGGAGCGCATGGCCCTTATCGGAGATGCCGTGCACGGAGAAGGGGCGGCAGGCACGGAGGAGGATGCGGCGGACGTCCCTGCCCGCGCGCTGACGCCCCATGAGCTGTGGACGTTGGGGCAAACCCCGCGTTGGAATCCCGGCCAGTCGCAGGGTGAGGTGTCATCAATTACGGATAGCGCAGCCTTATGTGAAACATTAGAATGCCGTGAAACATCCAATACCATCCGCTCGCAGCTGAATGGATACCGTGAAACATTAGAGAATTCTTGTGAAACAACGGAAGAGCTGTCGGCGAGCCTAACGGGTGAGCTGGCGGGCGGCTCGACAGGCGGCCTGGGGCATGGCGACGTGGGCGGCCTGAGGGGCGGTGCCGCAGGTGAGCCGGGGGAAGATGCGCTGAGGCACTTCGCCCTCAACGTACCGCTGACGGTGCGACGCGACGGCGAGGGGTTCGCGGTGTCGGCAGTGCATCTGGCGGCTTTGGCCGAGAACGGGCTTCCCGCCGACAACTTAATCGTGGTGGTGCCGTCGTATATCGATGATGCGCCGGTGAAGCGCATCGCCTCCGAGGCGTTTGCGCGGCGTTACACGAGCGGTGTGCAAGTGCGTCTGCTGGTGGTGCCCGATACCGTGGAAGTGGTGGGCGCCCAGGCGTTCGGCTCGGTATGCGCCGAGACGATCTCTCTCGGGGCGAGAGTGCGCACCTACGATCCCGCCCCGTTGGACATGGCGCTTCCCAATCCGCGTTTGGAGCGTCGCCGCTATCTGGTGAGCGCGGCCAACGAGCGGCTCGCAGTGCGGGGCGGCTGTCTGCTGGAGCGCTTGGGCGAAGCGGCTGATGCTGCCGGGCCCTCCGGCAAGAACCCCCAAGACTCCTGGCGACTGCTGTTCGCAGAGGCTCCCGCGCCTGAGCGCCTTGCCATTTCCCAGGGCGTGCGCGTTGTGGGCTCGGCAGCCTTCGCCAAGGGTTGCCTGCCGCCTCGGGTGCTGGATACGCCCGTCACCCTGGAACGCGTGGACGGCACCGTGCACCCCGAGACGATTTGGCGCGGTGCCGACCTGGCTGCGCTTGCTCGCATTGTGCAGCGCTGCGGCGGCCGTGTAACCGATTTTGACGCCGTTGAGCAAGACGGCTGCTGGTACGACTTCGCCGACGGCGCGGCTCGGCTTGTCGCGGGGCCGCCGGCACCGGATTCGGTGTCGCGACAGTTCTCGTCAGCGGCCCATGCTCGGGTGCGCGGTGGCGGGGCCCTCTCGCCCCGCGAGATCGCTGCCGAGGCCGCTGTCGCCATGGCGGCGCCGGCATCGGCGGCCGACCGTCTGGCATTGCCCCGGGCGGTAGAGGGCGCCCCGCTCACGGTCATCGCCGAGCGAGCGCTCATCACGGCTCCAGCCGCCCTCGTCTTGCCCGACACGGTGCGCACGGTGCGCGACGGCAACGCCTGCAAGGGCACGCGCAAGCTCATGCTGCCCGAGGGCCTGCGTACCATTGGCGCCCACTGCTTCTGCTCGCGCACGCTAGTGGGGCCGGTGCTCATTCCGGCCAGCGTCACCAGCATCGGCGAGGGCAGCTTCGAGTACGCCGTGGTGCGCCTAGCCGCGGCCGATGCCGTGGTGCACATCACCTCCGACCAGCTCATGAGCTGCTTTTTGGAAGTGCCCGACGATGGCATTCCCTTCGATTTCGCCCGCTACGACGATCAGCTGCTTGTGGGCCGCGGCCTACCCGACCACCTGGGCGCTCTGCTGCACCGCGTGGCTGCCCCCTTCCGCCTGGCGCCCGCGATGCGCGACCGCATCGTGGAAGCGCTGCGCGAGCGAGCGGCCGATGCAGTGGCCGCCGTGGCGCGCGAGGGCGATATTGCCTGCGTGCGCGCCCTGGCCGAGGCCGGCTTCCTCGACGACGGCGAGCTGTTCGACCGCCAGATCGAGCGCCTCCGCGCCAGCAACCGCACCGACTGCGTCTTGTTCCTCATGAACTGGCAACATGACCGCGCCGAGGCCTCGCGCGCCACGACCCCCCAACGGGCTCGCGACCGCTTCGCACTGTAGGGAGGCCGGCGGGCGCATCTTTGGGCGCAAGGCAGTCGGTTGCTAGGCGACGAGCCGGTGGGCGCAGCTGGCGACTCCTCTCGGTCTGCATTGCTTGGAAAACATGCTTTTCTGGGCAGAACTGGCTGGAATATCTGCTTTTTTGTACGTATGAGAAATTAGCTATGACCTGGCAATATACAAGAAATATCCAGGTCAGAGCCGTGTACAAAAAATCATACTTTCCAACTTACGGCAATGCGAAAGGCGAAGAGGATGCAGGCGCGCGAGCGCGCGAGGCGCGGGGGGACGCAGGCGCGCACGGGGCGAGGGGGGCGCAGGTGGGCTAGCCTTCGCGCTCGAACAGGTCGAGCAGCTCCTGGCGGGTGCCGACGGCGCACTTGCGGTAGATGTGCTTGACGTGGGTTTTCACCGTGCCAGTGGTGACGAACAGCGTATCGGCGATATAGGGAAGGCTTCGGCCGCGCACCAGGTATTCCAACACCTCCGCCTCGCGCTTGGTCAGCTTGAAGTGCTCTGCGAAGGCGGCAGCATGGTTCTCCTTGTTTGGGGCTGGCGCCTGGCGGCCGGGTACGCCAGGCGTCTCGGCTGTCGCAAGATCGTCTGAAGCTCCCCCTGCTTTCGTGTTCACTACAACGCAGAACAGCAGGAGCACGCCGATGGCGCAGGCAATCTCGAAGGGTGCGAGCGCCCCACCGGCGAGGTAGTAGAACTGCTTGCCCAGAATGTTTCCCGCCAGCACCACCGCCGAGATGAGCCCCTGGCCCACGCTGAACGAGAGCAGCGGCGCCAGGCCCTCCCGCTGGGTGCTTTGCGTGACGAGCACGTACACAAGCACCTGCAGGAACATGGCGCACCCCTGCACGAGCGCGCCGCCCATGGGGATGCCTGCGCCTCCCAGCGCGAGGATGATCAGCAGTCCCGCCACGGCGAAGGTGACGGTGGTGCGGTAGAGGCTCAGCGCCGAGAAATCGTGCTTCTCAAGCGTGAAGGGCACCAGCGCCAGCACGGCGATGATGAAGCAGACGGCCACGCCGCCGGCGAACAGGCTGGCGGCCTGCTCGTAGGTCGTGCCCATAATGGCAGAGGATATGAAGTTGCCGATGAGCGCGGCGAGGATGATGGGAGCCATCGACCTCCAGGGGAGCAGGCGCGCCTCCCAGCTTCCGGCGACGATCTCGCCGGGCATCGCGTCGGGGGCGATCGCCGCCTTCGAGGGAAAGACGTCGAGCGACACATGATGGCGCCGAGCGGCCTCGTCGGTTCTCAGCCCCATGGAGACAAGGGGCAGCGCAGCGACGGTAACTACGGCGAAAGGCCCCGCTTCTATATGAGAGATGGCAAGATAGAGCACGTAGGCGAAGAGGAACGACAGGATGATGACGCCGGGAGCATCGCGGAAATCGAGGGAATAGCGAGCGCCCCACGCGGCACCGCACAGTGTGCCCGCTATGCCGGTGATCACGCCAACTAGGATAACGAACGCCAGCATTTGCCGAGCGAGCAGCCAGGGAAGAACAACGGTCGCCGCTCCCATGACGGCCGCGGCGATGATGAGGGGCGTCGGTCCCATGGCCATCGTGTTCCGCCGTGATCCCGCGACCAAAAGGAGCGCCGTGGCGATGGCGGCGGCTTGAGACGTGAAAAAGCCGTATTCGAGGCCGACGCTGGACGATGCGTCGGGGGTAGAGATGAGCACGGGACTGAGGTAGCACAGAAACCCCCACGCCCACAGCGCACCCGATCCTACAATGGCCTCGAGGGCCGAGCCCCGCCGTGCCCCCTTTGCCCGATGCGCCTTGAATTTGCCCGACGGATCTGTCGGCCGCTGCCCCTGCGTCCTCTCGTTCATTCCCACTATGTTCCCTCCCTTGTCCGCGTGGGAATATCCTATCGCACTAATGAGGTAGAGAGAGGAGGAACTTGTGGCAAAACAATGCGATTGATCAGCGGAAATGTAAAAATCTCCCGTTTCGGAAGATGTGATTTCCCGCAGCAACTGTCACACTTTCGGGCCGTAAGGTCCACGCATATGAGAGATCGCGGCCCGGCTGATGCCACCGCCGGGGGACCCTGAGTCATTGGAGGGAACATCTATGGAAAACGAGAAGAGCACGACGCAAGCCAATCTGCCGGAAGCCCGCCGCGGTGTGAGCCGTCGCGACTTTCTGTCGGGCGCCGCCCTGGCCGCCGGCGCCGCCGCGGTAGCCGGACTGGCCGGCTGTGCGCCCCAGGCTGCAGGCGAGGCCGCGGGCGAGGCGTCGACCGCCGGTGGCGACACCATGACCGCCACCGGGGCCATGCAGACCACCGACCCCTCGAAAGCCGTGTGGCCGGTCGTCGAGGAAGTGGAAGTGGGGTCGGCGGGGGAGGGCGAGATCGCCTTCGTGGCCGAGCCCATCGCTGCCGACGAGATCACCGCCACCCACGATGTGGACGTGGTGGTATGCGGCCTGGGGCCGGCTGGCGATGCGGCGGCTCTGGCCTGCGCCGAGCAGGGGCTGAAGGTGGTGGCCGTGGAGAAGCAGAACCGCGGCAACTACAACTCCGCCACCATCGGTGGCACGAACTCCAAGCTGCACGAGCACTGGGGCATGACCTACGACACCGACGCGTGGATCGCCGACGCCATGGTGGATAACGCCTTCCAGGGCGACATGACCCTGTTCAAGCATTTTCTGGAGAAGAACGGCGAGGCGGTGGACTGGTACATCAGCCATTTCGACAACCAGAATCTGGACGACTACCCGCTCACCTTCGCTGCCGGCGACTTCCCGGACTTTCGAGACGAGTGGGACAAGACCGCGCTGTCGCGCTCGTGGAACACGTCGCTGAACCTGCCGTACCCGCCGGGCGAGCTGGCCGACATTCTGGCGGGCATCCTGACCGAGGCCGGGGTGGAGATTCGCTTCAACACGCCGGCCTGCCAGCTGGTGACCGACGACGCCGGCAAGGTGACGGGCGTCATCGTGAAGGGCGAGGGCGGCTACGAGCAGTACAACTGCGCCAAGGGCGTGGTGCTTGCCACGGGCGGCTACGAGTTCAACCAGCAGATGCTGAAGGAGCGCTGCCGTCCTCGCGGGGTGCCGGGGGCGTGGCTCACCGGTGCCTTCGGCAACACCGGCGACGGCCTGCAGATGGGTATTGCCGTCGGTGCGGCGGAGGACGAGTTCCCCCAGCCCATCATGTTGGATCCCGAGCAGCTCATGCCCTACCTGCGCGTGAACAAGCTGGGAAAGCGCTTTACGCCCGAGTATGAGCCCTACGGGCATCTGGCCATGGCCATCCAGGCCCAGCCCGGCACCTACGACTTCTACGTGGTCGATGGCGCCATCGCCGAGAAGATCGACAAGATCTGGACGCCGAGCTCGTCGTGCTACGGTCCCAAGGAAGTGTGGGTCGGCGCCGCCACGAGCGAGAACGCGCTGAAGGCCGACACGCTGGAAGAGCTGGCCGAGCTCATGGAGGTGCCTGCCGACGAGTTCGTGGCCACCATCAAACGCTGGAACGAGATGGCGGCGGCCGGCAAGGACGAGGACTTCAACTTCCCTGGTGAGATGATGATGACCATCGACACGCCGCCGTTCTACGCCACCAAGGAACATGCCGACGGCCTGTGCACGGCGGGCGGCCTGCTGGTGGATACGGCCTGCCGCGTGCTCGACAAGGAGCGCCAGCCCATCGAGGGCCTGTTCGCGGCCGGTATCGTGTCGGGCGGTATGTTCTACAACACCTATCCGCACAACCTGAACTGCCTCTCCCACACGCGCAACTGCCTGATGGGCTACACCATCGGCCAAGTGCTCGGCGGCAAGGAGGCCTAAGGGCCGGCTGCTCTGGCTTCCACCCATTGGCGCAAGCTGATCGGTCGCTGCCCTCGCCAGAGCCAACCCGTCGGGCGTCCTCCCTCCCCGCGCCCGATCTCGCGGCCCGCATCTCATCTGAGGTGCGGGCCTTTTGGCGGCCTCCGTCTTTAAGTCCGGAATGCGGGGAGGACTCGGGGCCAACGGACCTTTTTCGCACGCTCGGGGCCGTCTTCTGCTATAGAATGGGCGGCAAACAACAAGGGGAAGGCGCGGAGCGGCAAGCGACAAGCATCACCCGGTGCGGGGCGAAAGAGGGGGCGGTTATGGGAAAGCTGGCGGCGAAAGCGGGGCACGGGGCGCTGTTCGGGGTGCTCACGGTGGCGCTCGGCGGGTTTGCGGGGGCCTTTGCCTGGGCGTTCTTCTTTCTCATGAACCTCGGTATCGATCTTTTGTGGGTGAAGGCCCCGGCTGCCCTGGAGGCTCAGGGACTTCCCGCCGTCGTGTATCCGCTGGCGTTCTGCCTGGCGGGCGGCGTGATCATCGGGCTCTTCCAGAAGCGATGCGGGGCCTATCCCGAAGATATGAACACGGTGATGGCCCAGGTGAAGGCCACGGGCCGCTACGAGTACCGCCATCTGGGCGCATCGTTTACAGGCGCGCTGCTGCCGCTTTTGTTCGGCGGCTCCATCGGCCCCGAGGCGGGGCTCACGGGTGTGATCGCGGGGCTCGCCACCTGGGTGGGCGACAAGATGCGCTTCATGGGGTCGCAGGTGCGCGAGCTGTCCCGGGTGGGCGTGGCGGCCGTGGTGTCGGCCACGTTCTCGGCGCCCCTGTTCGGTCTGGCTGCGCCTCTGGCGGGGTATGCCGACGAGTCTGCGGGAGCGGCTCCGTCGACCATCGAGGTGCCCCGGGCGACGAAGCTGGTTGCCTACCTGCTCGCCATCGCCGGGGCCCTGGGGGCCATGGTCGGGCTCGGGTCTCTGTTCGGCCAAGGAGGAGGCCTGCCCCATTTCTCCACCATCGCCATTGGCGCTTTGGAACTGGCCTGGGGCATTCCCCTTGCGTTGCTGGGGGCAGCAGCTGGATGGCTCTTCCACGGCAGCGGCCGGGCCGTGCGCGGGCTGGCCAGCCGCCTGGGGGATCGCCCCGTGGCGAAGGCGGTGGCGGCCGGTGCGTTCCTCGGCGCCGCGGGCGTCGTGCTTCCTTTCACGATGTTCGCCGGCGAGGCCCAAACCGAGCAGCTCGCGGCCGCGTGGACCACGTTCAGCGCGGCGGCCCTCATGGCCACGGGGTTCCTGAAGGTGATCGTCACCCAGGTGTGCCTGGGCCTGGGCTGGCGCGGCGGCCACTTCTTCCCGATCATCTTCGCCGGTATCGCCATCGGCTACGGCGCCGCGGCGCTGACGGGCGTCGACCCCGTCTTCGCCCTGTGCGCCACCACCGCCGGCCTGACGGGCTGCGTTATGCGCCAACCGCTCATGACGGCGCTGCTGCTGTTTCTGGTGTTTCCCGTGAAGGCCGTCTTCGTGCTTTTGGCCGCTGCGGCCATTGGTGCTCTCATCCCCGTACCGAAGCATTGGCTTGGGCGGTAAGGCGCTTGCACCGAAGGCCCGGCTCGGGCATTAGGGTTTCGGCAACAGGGTGGCGTCGAACACCGCCTTGCCGGTGACGGGGTTCAGGCCGTCGGCGGCGATGGTGGCCGCCGAGCTGGCGCAGTACGAGGATGGCCGTGTGCACCTTCGATACCGACTCGATGCCGAGGCGGTAGTCGGTGTCGCCCACAGAGGGGCTGTCATGGCTCAATTGGCGTTTGGTGAATCGGCTCAGCAAGCTTACGAAGATATTCGCGCCACTGTTGCTCAGTCTCGAGGGCGAGCCCTTGCGGCAGTGAATCATGAGATGGTTCGAGCCTATTGGGAAATCGGGAAGCGCATTGTCGAGGAACAGGGAGAACGCGCTGAATACGGAAAGCGTCTCATCGAATATCTTTCGGAACGTTTGACCAAGGAATTTGGGAAGGGGTTCGACAAGCGAAACTTGCACTATATGAAACAGTTTTATCTGACATTTCCAATTGTGAACGCACTGCGTTCACAATTGAGTTGGACACACTATCGCCTGATCATGAAGCTGAAAAGCGCGGAACAGCGTGAGTTCTACATGAATGAGGCTGCCAATGAAAACTGGAGCTCTCGGCAACTCTCGCGGCAAATCAATTCCCATTATTACGAGAGGCTTCTTTCGGGTGCATCGTCTTGTCAGGATGAAGTGCGCACAGAGGTTAAAGCGCTTGTCCCACGAGCGCGGGTCGATGAGGTGATTAAAGATCCCTATGTGCTCGATTTCCTGGACTTACCGGAGGACAACCGTTATGCAGAAAAGGACTTAGAGCAGGCAATCATCGATCGTCTCCAGCTTTTTCTTCTCGAACTGGGAAAAGGATTCTCGTTTGTCGCTCGTCAAAAGAGAATCAGCGATGGCGAGGAGGATTATTTCATCGACCTGGTTTTCTACAACTACTTCCTGAAGTGTTTCGTGCTCATCGATTTGAAAACAGGGAAGCTCACTCCCCAAGATGTCGGCCAGATGGATTTTTACGTGAGGCTCTATACGGATAAGTTTAAACTTCCCGAAGACAATCCGCCCATCGGAATTATTCTGTGCTCGAGCAAGAACAAAACCGTTGCTCGCTATTCGACAGTGGCTGACAATAAAGCTCTTTTTTGCGTCGGAGTATGTGCTTTACCTCCCTTCGGAAGAGGAACTTGCCAGTGAAGTAGAGGCTGCGGCGCTTCATCATGGCCTCCAAGAGGAAATTGGCTAGCGCTCCTTCGTTGTGGCTTTCGGACGCCACCAGGCCGTGGTAGGGTGGGAGGAAGACTTTCGTTGAGGTGAAGGAAGGGTGGCGCGATGCTGGAGGTGCGCAAGGCGCGAGTCGATGAGCTGGATGCGGTGTTCGAATTCTACGGGCAGATGGCTGACCAGATGGAAGGCACCGATTTCGACGTGCAATGGCGTCGCGGCGGCCACCCGTCCGCAGCGCTTCTGCGAGAGTCGGTGGAAGCCGGCCAGATGATCATCGGCGTGCTCACCGGGGATGCCGAAGGGGAGGGCGTGGAAGCGGATGCGTGCGCTTCGGGCGCCGGCGGGGCTATGGACGCCCGGGCCGAAGGCGGCAAGGGCGCTGCCGGTTCCCATCCCGTCATCGCGAGCGCTATGGTGGTGAACCACGAGGGGTCGCCCGGCTACGAGGCGGTGCCCTGGGCTGTGAATGCGGCGCCCGAGTGTGTGGGCGTGCTGCACGTGGTGGCCACGCTGCCGGCCTATCACGGCCGCGGTTTCGCGCGACAGCTTCTGACCCGGGGCATTGAGATTTCCCGCGCCGATGGGCTTGCGGTTCTGCGGCTGGACACCTTCCCCCACAACAAGCGGGCCCGCAGTCTCTACGAATCCTGCGGCTTCGAGGATCGGGGTGACTGGACCGTCTACTACCCGGCCCTCGGCGACATTCAAGTGTCCATGTACGAGCTGCCGCTGTAGGTTTAGCGACGCAGCGGGGGAGGCTTGGGCCCGCACCGCCTCCCCGAGGGGCACCCCCCCGCCGGTCGCGCGCTTCCGCCTGCGGGGCCGTCCGTCGCGAAGCGACGCCTTCTACCCGCAGGCCTCCGGATCCAGGCGGTAGCCGATGCCCCAGACGGTCTCGATGATGCGCGGCGACCGAAACGACCGAATAGCGACCGAAACGACCGAATAGCGACCGAAACGACCGAATAGAGACCGAAAGCGTGTACTGTTCTTGGGAAGAGCTCCGACGGATGCAAAGGAAGCGCTTATGGAATGGGAGCAGTTGGGACAGCTGCGCGAGGGTAACCGCCTCGAGGCCAAGCTGGCAAAGGGCGGTGTTCCGACAAGCGTGTGGGAGACCTACTCGGCGTTCGCGAATACCGAGGGTGGCATTATTTTGCTAGGCGTTCGCGAGGAGAGCGACGGCACGTTGGCTGTCGAGGGGCTTGAGGGCGCCGAGAGACTTCTCAAGAAATTTTGGGATGGCGTGAACAATCCCTCGAAAGTAAGTGCAAATCTGCTCACCAACAGCGATGTTGCCCTCGGCGAAGTTGCCGGGAAGACGTACCTCAGCATACAGGTGCCGCGGGCTCCTCGCCAGTTCAGGCCCGTTTATGTGGGCGGCGACCAAGCGCGGGGCACCTATCGGCGCAACGGGGAGGGAGATTACCACTGCTCGCCTGACGAGATCGTCGCCATGGTGCGCGATGCCAGCCCATCTCCGCTCGACGCGCTTGTTTTGGACGACTTCGGCCTTGATGCGCTGAACATGGAATCGGTAGGGCGTTTTCGCGCCACAATGGAGGCGGTGCGTCCCGGTCATCCCTGGAACAGGCTGAGCTTGGAGGATCTCCTCCTTAAGCTCAATGCAGCTGGCCGTGTGGAAGGGGAGCGCGAGCTGCGTCCCACTCGTGCCGGTCTGCTCATGTTCGGCTACGAATACGAAATCGTTCGGGAATACCCCGAGTACTTTCTCGATTACCGGGAAATGGGCGAGGGCACGCGCTGGCGAGATCGTGTTGTATCCAACGACGGCACCTGGAGTGGCGGGATCTTTGATTTCTGGAGTCAGGTGCTCCCGCGTCTTTCGGCAGGGGTGAAGCGGCCCTTTATGCTCGGTGAATCGCTGCAGCGGGTGGACGATACGGAAATGCACGCCGCCGTGCGCGAGGCCTTCGTCAACGGTCTCGTCCATGCTGACTACTATGGACGTCGCGGTGTGGTTGCGCTGCGATTTCCCGACAAGGTTGAGGTTGGGAATCCAGGAGGTTTGCGGATTGCGCTGGATGTCATGCTTGCCGGCGGCGTCTCCGATGCGAGAAATCCCACGCTCATGAAGATGTTCGGGCTCATCAACGCTTGCGAGAAGGCGGGGAGCGGCTTCGATGTCATGAGGCGGGCGGCGACGGATGCCCGAGCTCCGATGCCCGAGGCCGAGGAAAGCTTCGGTCCTGATCGCGTTGCCGTAACGGTGTATTTGGGAAGCGCTGCCGCCGATCGGGCTTACGAGCTCGCCCCCTCCAGGGATGCGGCGCATTGCTCAGGATTAGAAGCGCCGTTTGCGGACAAGCCGCCCATTCGCGAGATGCCGGCGGCCGACCTTCGCGGGTACTCGGCGGAAGAGCGCACGGTGTTGTTTATGGCTCGCGAGCGGGGGGAATTCGCCCGTCGCGATGTCGAGCAGTTGCTCTCCTGCGGCCCGACGAAGGCCAAAGCTGTCGTGGGTGCCCTTCTGAAGAAGCGAGCTATCGCTCCAAAAGGGGGCGGTCGCAGCACGCGCTACGTCATATCGGAGGGGTAGCCCGGCGACTGGCCGACCCGGCTCCAGCTCATTCCCGAGCGGCGCCCCCCGCCGGTCGCGCCGCTTTCCGCCTGCGGGGCCGTCCGTCGCGAAGCGACGCCTTCTACCCGCAGGCCTCCGGATCCAGGCGGTAGCCGATGCCCCAGACGGTCTCGATGATGCGGGGCTCGGTGGGGTCGGCCTCTATCTTGGCTCGCAGCTTCTTGATGAACACGGTGATGCTGCTCGTCTCGCCCACGAACTCGGGGCCCCAGGCGGCCTCCACCAGCTGCTCGCGGGAGAGCACGGTGCCGGGGCTCGCGGCCAAGGTGGCCAGGATCTTGAACTCCTTCGGAGTGAGCGCCACAGGCTTGCCGCCAAGAGTGGCCCGGTGCTGGGCCATGTCCAGGGAAAGCCGCCCCACGGCGATGGTGCCGCTGGCCGGCGAGGTGGCGGGGCGCATGGCCGCGCGGCGCAGGTGCGCCTCGATGTGCATCATGAGCTCGCGGGGATCGAAGGGCTTCACCATGTAGTCGTCGCCCCCAGCGGCAAATCCCACGCCCTTGTCCACGATGTCGCCCTTGGCCGACAGGAAGATGACCGGCACCGTGACGCCCCGGGCCCGCAGCTCGCGACAGGCGGTGAAGCCGTCCATCTTCGGCATCATCACGTCCATGATGACAAGGTCGGGCGCGATCCTCCCCACGAGCGCCAGCGCGTCCGCGCCGTTCTCGGCGTAGGCGAACTCATAACCGGCGCCCTCTACCATGTCGCGCACCAGCTTCTCGATGCGCGGCTCGTCATCGACGAGCAGAATTTTCGCCATCATCGCCCTCCTTCGTCATGGCCGTCTAAAGCTGGAGCGGGACGCTCCCTCCATTGGGGCAACCTTATCCGGCAAGACTGTCCCACTCCTGCGGCACGGGAACGTGGGGGATGCGCACCGTGAAGGTGCTGCCCTCCTTCACGCGACTTTCAACAGCGACCGTTCCCCCGTGCAGCTCGGTCAGGTCGCGCACCACAGCCAAGCCCAGCCCCGTGCCCCGATAGCGGCGGTTGGCCGACTGCCCCGCTTGCTTGTACAGCTCGAATATCTGATCCAGCTCGTCGGGAGCGATGCCCATGCCATCGTCGCGCACGCGCATGACGATCTCGCCGCCCTGGCTGACTCCGTGGCCCGCGGGCTCGAAGGTGATGGCCAGATCTACGAAGCCGCCGCGATGGGTGTACTTGATGGCATTGTCCACAAGATTCTCCAACACGCGCCGCAGCTTTTCCCAGTCAGCCATGGAAAGCGGCACGTCGGGGGCCACCGAGCAGGTCAGTTTCACATCCTTGGCGGCGGCGATGGGAGCCAGGGCCTTGCGCACGAACTGGGCCAGGTCCACGAAATCCACGGGCTCGGGCAACAGCTCGTCCTTCTGGGCCGCATGCTTGGAAATGACCAGGATGTTGTTCACCATGTTCAGGAGCAGGGTGGCGTTCGACTCAATTTCGGCTACGGCTTCGCGGGTCTTGGGCGCTAAGCTTGTGTCGGCGTTCAGGATGCGGGCGTAGGCCAGGATACTCGTGAGCGGCGTGCGTAGCTCGTGGCTCACAATGGCGAAGAACTCGTTCTTGTAGGCCACCTCTTCGCCCAGGCGGTCCAGGGCCACCTTCAGCTCGCGCTTCTGGTAGTTCAGCAGGTCGTTCAAGACCATAAGGTCATCGGTCTTCTCCCGCACCTGGCCCTCCAGGTCTTCGTAGAGAATTTGCAGGTCGCGGGCCATGCGGTCGAACTCGCCCGTGAGCTCGGTCAGTTCGTCGGGGGCGCCCCACAGGCCGCCACCCTCCGCGCCGTTCGATGGCAGGCGTCCTTTCCGCTCGCCCCGCACTCGCTGGTGCCGGCGCGGTGCGGCGCTCGGTTTCGCTTTGTCTTTCCCGGTGCGGGGCTCCGTCGCATCTGCGCTGCAGCAGAAATCGCCTTCGGCCACCGATTTGGCGGCCGTGCGCAGCTCGTCGATGGGCCGCAGCACCAGTCGGCTCGTGACGAAATACACGGCGGCGAAGGCGGCCACCATCACGAAGAACACCATGACCACCTGCTGCGTCACGCTGTTCTGGATGCCGTCGGCGTAAATGTCCATAGGCTCGGTGATGGACATGGCGCCGCCCACGGCTCCCACCTGCATGCCTTCCTTCGGGTAGCCGTACTGGTCCAGCTCGCCCACTGGCTCGCCGTGGCATTCCAGGCACGATTTGGTCACGTACAAAGGCTCGGTGTAGCGGAACACCCGGCTTCCGTCGTTCGCGCTTTCCACACGCCAAAAGGCGCGCAGGTCGGGGTCGGCGTTGAAGGCGTCCAGGGCCTCCTGCTCGAAGGGGTCCGGCGCGTTGGCCTGCTGGCGCGGCGTGTCGTTGGTGAAGCGGATGGAGTAGTCGGTCTGGGTGGTGAACAGCATGGAAATGGACTTTGCCGCCACCACGCACACGAGGTGCTTCGTGCGGAAGCTTCCGTCCTCGGCGCGGTTGATGACGTTCTGGTTCATATCGACGAAATCCCACGCGGCGCGCATCTCGGCGGCCAGCACCTCGGCTTTCTCGCGGGCCTCGTTTTCGGCTTGGGCGCTCTGCAGCGACAGGTTCCAGGCGATGTCGATACCCATGAGCGCAATCATGATGACACCGATGGACACGGCGATCTTAAAGCGTATGCCAAAGCGGAACGACCGCGTGGAATGCCCGTCTGACATGATGTTCCCCTCTTCGTTAACCAGTCCATTATGCCCGATGGGGAAGGGATGCGAGACACCCGCGCGGGAAGGTAATTCTTTTTTAATATTTGCCCCGAATTCTTAATGAAAAGTTCCGTTCACCGCCATTGCAGTGACGTTTGGTCAACGGCACAATGAGGGGCGCAACGTCGGAGTTTCGGTCGAGGAGGGCCGCTCCGGCAAGGGAAATCCAACCAGAGGGAGGAGAGTTCTATGACGAACCATTCTGAACGCGTCAGCGACCCCAAGCTCACCCGCCGCGCCTTTGTGGGCGCTGCTGCAGCCACTGCGGCTGCTGCGGGCCTCGCCGGGTGCGCCCCGGCGGCCACCGACGAGAAGGAGGCGGAGTCGGGGAAAGAGGGGGCGCCGCTTTCCTTCACCGGCGAGGACGAGTTCGCTGACTGCGAGCTCGTGTACGGCTGCTGCTCGCCGGAGTGCCAGCACCACCTGCTGAAGGGCTATGTGCGCAACGGCAAGCTCGTGAAGGTGGAGAGCGGGGAAGTGAACGAGAGCCCCGCCTGCGCCCGCGGTTTCGCCCGCGTGGAGATGTGCAACTCCGAGGCGCGCCTGACCAAGCCCCTGAAGCTTGTGGGTGAGAAGGGCTCGGGCGACTTCGAGGAGATTTCCTGGGACGAGGCCTTCGATCTCATTCAGGAGAAGCTGCAGTACGCGCTCGATAACGGCGGCCCCAAGACCATCATGTCCCAGGGCGGCTCGGGCAACTTCAGCGCTCTGACCGGTGCGTTCTCCACGTTCGTCGGTTGGCTCGGCGGCGGCACGTCCACCTCGGGCAATATGTGCTGCGCGGGCATCGACTCCGGCCTGGCCCCGGTTCTCGGCCAGCGCATGCAGCTGGTCCGCAACGAGATCGCCAACTCCAACTACATCATCGCTTGGGGCAACAACCCGGTTATCTCGATGACCGGCTACTTCGGGCGCTTCCAGGAGATGATGGACAACGGCGGCACCCTGTGCACCATCGACCCGTTCCTCACCGAGACTGCCGACAAGTCCCAGGAGTGGATTCAGCCCTGGCCCGGCACCGACTCCGCTGTGGCCCTGGCCATGCTGAAGGTGGTCATCGACGAGGGACTCACCGACGAGGAGTACATCATTGCCCATACCACGGCGCCCTGCCTCATCGACAAGAAGACCAACGCCCCGGCCTTCGCCGATCCCGCTGACGACACCACCTACCAGGTGTACGATCCGGTCTCCAAGACCATCGTGGCCCACGATGCCGCGGGTGTGACCCCGCTGCTGTCCGTGGAGGGCACCGAGATCGCCGGCGACTACGTCACCATCTACGATCTCATCAAGGCCGAGGCTGACAAGTGGGGCAAGGAGGCCGTCGAGGCTGAGTCCGGTTGCTCCTATGACGATATCGCCCGCATCGCCCGCGACTACGCCAACGCCGAGCATGCGATGATCATCCAGAACATGGGTGGTTACCAGCGTACCGAGAATGCGGCCTACGCCACGGCCACCCAGGTGTACCTGGCCCTGTTCTGCGGCCACATCGGTCATAAGGGCGATGGTGTGTACGACGCCTGCGGCTCCACCACCCTGGTTCCCGGCGGCTCTGCCTACGAGGCCAACCCGGATGCCGCCAAGAACGAGCCCATCCCCGTTCCCTGCTTCGGCGAGTGGGTGTGCCAGGACAAACCCACTAAGATCAACTTTATGTGGATCGCTCAGGGTAATCCCGTGGCCCAGTGGCCCAACACGAACAGCGTGAAGGAGGGCATGAAGCACATTCCCTTCGTCGTGAAGGTGGACATGTTCCTGAACGCGAGCGCCATGTACGCCGACCTGGTGCTGCCCGTGACGGCGCTGTTCGAGACCCCGAACGTCACCCATTCCGTGCGCTCGGCCGTCATTTCCATCAGCGAGGCCGGCGTGACCCCTCCCGGCGAGTGCAAGACCGACCTGGAGATCACCCGCGAGGTGGCCAAGCGCTTCGGCTTGGAGCAGTACTTCAACGAGGATCCCTCCGTCTACATCGGCCGTGTGCTGGAGCCTGCGGGCATCACCTACGAGGAGCTCGCGGAGAAGAAGGGCATCAATGCCTGGGATCTGAACCCCGACTACATCGCCTACAAGGACGGCGAGTTCCTGACCCCCACCAAGAAGGCGCACCTGTGGGTGCAGGCCTGGGTGGACGAGGGCTTCCCGGCCATTGCCTGCCACCAGCGCCCCGAGGAGCATCCGCTCAACGCCGATAGCGAGCTGGCCAAGAAGTACCCGCTGGCCTCTGTGCAGCGCAAGACGCGCAGCCAGGTGCACACCACCTTCAAGAACCTGGAGACGATGCTGTGCATGGACGGCCACAAGCCGAACATCTATATCAACACCGAGGATGCCGCTGATCGCGGTATCGCCGAGGGCGACGAGGTAACGGCCTTCAACGATCGCGGCGAACATACCGGTATTGCCCGCGTGACCGATCATCTGAAGAAGGGCGTGGTGGTTCTGGAGAACGGCTGGGAGGACACCACCGCCTCCTCGTCGAGCAACGTGACGAGCAACAAGTGGCCCACCCTCGGCACGATCCATTGCTGCAACTCCACGCTCGTTGAAGTGAAGAAGGGAGCGTAAATCATGGCTCAGGGATTTTTCATCAACTCCGAGGACTGCTACGGCTGCAAGAGCTGCCAGGTGGTCTGCGCGAATGAGAAGCTGCTCGCTCCGGGCACGTTCATTCGCCGCGTGCGCCAGATCAACGCGCCGGCTCCCGGCGGCCACGCCTTCATCTCCATGTCCTGCAATCACTGCGACGAGCCGGCCTGCGTGGAGAACTGCCCCGTAGGCGCCTACCAGAAGATGGACAACGGCCTGGTGGTGCAGGATCACGATAAGTGCATCGGCTGCAAGACCTGCATCGAGGCCTGCCCCTTCCACGCGCCGGCCTACGATGAAGCTACGTCCACTACGTACAAGTGCGACGGTTGCGCCAACCGTCAGGCGCGCGGCGAGATGCCCGTGTGCGTTATGACCTGCCCCAGCGCCAACCTCACGCTGGACGAAATGGACAAGCTTCCCGAGGGCACCGACATGAAGGATCAGGCGGCTACCAAGCCGAACCTGAAGGTGGCCCTCGATAAGGACCTCGATGCCAGCGCCTTCGGCGACATCGACGGCGCCGCGGGCCTCGTGGACGCGGGGGCCGAGACGGCCTAGGGCCGCAGTTTCGTGAGCCTGCGGTCCGCAGGACCGTACCGGTTATGGGAGCGCCCGGGGAATCCCCCCTCCCTTTTCCCCGGGTGCTCCCTTTTTCAGTGAGGGAGGTGGTCTTTGTGTTCTATCTGGCATGGAGAAACATCACGCGTCGTCTGGGCTCTTCTGTGCTCACGGCGTTTATTGCTTTTGTGGCGGTGTTTGCGTTGTCGGCATCGCTTGTCGTCGTCGCATCGCTGGAAGACGGGGTGCGGCTATCCCGGGAGCGCTTGGGGGCCGACATTATGGTGCTGCCCGCCGGCGCCTCCGGCAACGCCTCGGAGGTGCTGTTCTGCGCGGAACCGGTGAACGTGTATTTGCCTGCGGAGGCCGAGGAGGCGGTGGGCTCGGTGCCGGGCGTGGCCGCGGCCACGCCGCAGTTCTTCACCCAGACCGTGGATGAAAGCTGCTGCTCGGTGGTGGGCGTCACCCGCATCGTCGGCATCGATTCAGCGACGGATTTCGTCATCGCGCCGTGGATTGCCGGCGCGGGGGACGGCGCGGCCGCGGGGCTTCCGACCGAGGACTTCGGCTTGGGTGAAGACGGCATTCTGCTTGGCGCCGCGGCTCCGCCTATCGAGGGAGGCCAAGCTTCCATTCTAGGTTCGGTGTTCCACGTGGCCGGCATCCTCGAGCCTACGGGCACCAGCGTGGACGAGACCATCTTCATGGACATCGACGCCGCCCGGGCCGTTGCCGCCGACAGCCCCTACCTCGCGAGTCTGTGGGGCGATGCCGATCCCTTCGACGCGGTGTCGTGCCTGATGGTATCGGTGGCTGACGGCGCCGATGCGGCAGCGGTGAGCGACGCGCTCATGGACGCGGTGCCCGGGGCGGTGGCCGTGCGTACGGCCGACATGGTGTCGGGGGCCTCTTCCCAACTCGCCGTGGTGGAGACCATCGCCCTCGTCTTCCTCGTCTTGCTTGTGATTCTGGCGGCTCTTGCTCTGGCCGGGCGCTTCTCGGCTTTGGCGACGGCCCGCATGCGGGAGCTGGGGCTTTTGCGCACCCTCGGCGTGGGCCGCTGGCGGGTGGCCGCCAGCTTCGCTCTGGAGATTGGCCTGATTACCCTGGCGGCGGCCGTGGCGGCTGTGGCAGCGGCGTGCCTCGTTTCCAGCGCGGTGGTCGATGCCTTCCACAGCGAGTTCTCCCTGCCCGGGGCCGCCGTGCCGCCGGCCGCCTACGGACTTGCCTGCGGCGTGGGGATCCTCTTCGCGCTGCTGCTTACAGCGGTGGCCTTGGGGCAGCCGGTGGGCCACATGCTGCGCCGCGACCCGCAGGAGACGCTGACGAAGGGGGATCTGTCATGAGTGCGCTGATGCAGCTGGAAGACGTGGTGAAGGAGTTCCGCAGTGCGCCGCCAGTGCGGCCCTTGGACGGCGTGTCCCTGGTGGTGGAGCCGGGAACCATCGTGGCGGTCACGGGGGTGTCGGGCAAGGGGAAGTCCACCCTGCTCAATGTGATGGGCGGTCTTTTGCGGGTCGACAGCGGGGCCGTGCGCTACCGCGGGCGCGACCTTGCGCGGGCCTCGGCATCGGAGCTGGACGCGGTTCATCGCTGCGGTATCGGCTTCGTGTTCCAAAGCCCCTATCTGTTCCAAGCACTCACGGCGCGGGAGAACCTTGCGTTGGCTGCCCGTGCAGCGGGCGGGGCTGTCGACGGGCGCGCCATCGACGGTGCCTTGGAGACGTTGGGCTTGGCCGATCGGGCCGATCACTTGCCCGGGGAGCTGTCCGTGGGGCAGAAGCGCCGCCTCGTGCTGGCGCGGGCCCTGCTGGCAGGCCACGACCTGCTTCTGGCCGACGAGCCCACTAACGACTTGGATGCGGAATGGTCCGATGCGGTGTTTGCGCGATTCCGCGCTTTTGCGGCAGAAGGGGAGCGGGCGGTGGTCATCGTCACCCACGATGGGGCCTATGCCCGCCAGGCCGATGAGATTTACCGGCTGGAAGAGGGGAAGCTGGTGCGCGAGGAGGAGCCATGCGGAAAACCATGCTGACGAGACGACGGTTCGCGATGCTTGCGGGAACGGCCGCGGCTTCGGCGGTTCTGGGGGCGCTGCCCGGTTGCGCGGCATCGGGGAAGCCGGACGATGCTGCGTCGGAAGGGCCGGCGGATTCGCTGCGGGAGGAGCCGCCGACTCTTCCGAGGGAAGCGGCCGCCGAGGCCGCGGAGTCGTCCGCCACGGTGGCCGCGATTTCCTCCGGGGCGCTGTGCGTGGCCGAGTACGCGGGCAATACGCTGGCGGTCGTCGATCCGGCCACAGGCGAGGTTTCCCAGCGCATTGCCACGGGCTCCAACCCGGCGACGGCTTTGGCGGCCGACGGGTGGATTTACGTGGGCAGCTCCGGCGGAGGGCAGATCACAGCGCTTTCTGCGACCGACCCCTCCCAGGTGAAGGCCATTTCAGTGGGTAATCAGCCCCTCGGCCTGTGCTACGACGGGGGCCGCGGTGTACTTTATGTCGGCGACTATTTCGCCAGCAGCGTCCATGTGGTGGACTCACAGCTGAAATCCCTCGTCGGCACCATCAAACTCAACGCCTACGGATACCATAACCGCACCGACCCGCCCGATTGCTGCCGCATCGAACCTGGTGCCGGGCGACGCACTGTGGCCTTGGCCCTGGCGCCGGAGGGTGACATTCTCTATTGTGCGAATTACGGCACCTTCGACGTGGGGCGCATCGACCTTGCGGCCGAGGCAGAGGTCGAGGCCTTCGACGGTGTGGTGGGCCCGCGCCAGATTCTCGTGACCCCGGACGGCGCGCAGCTCGTGCTGGCCGGCGTGGGCGGCGAGGGCGAGCAGCAGGTGAGTGATTTGTACGTGCTCGACCGCGCCACGGGCAAGCGGGCGCGCGAGGTGTTCGTGGGTCAATCCGTGGCCGGGGCGGCGCTCTCCCCCGCGGGGGATGCGGCCTGGGCCATCGCCCGCGATGACGGTGAGCTGGTTGCCTTCAAGGGCGCCACATGGAAAGAGGCGGGACGCCTGTTCCTTAGCCCGGGCATCGACACCCTGCTGGCGTCTCCCGACGGGGCGACGCTCTTCGTGGCGAACAGCGCCACGGGCGAGGTATTCGTGGTGGACGCAGCCGCGCTGACGGTCACAACGACGGTAACGGGACTCGCGAGCCCCAAGGGCATGGCCGTGGTGGCCTGAGAGGGGAGCGCCCGTGTCATCCTGGGCGAGCGGAACGAGCAGAAGAGCCTCGCCGCTACGCACCTAAGAAAGGAGACCCATGAAGAAGGTACCTCTGATTGCGCAGATTATATCGCTGGCCTGCGCCCTCGTGGCGGTGGGTGCCGTGCTGTTGTGGGCCGCGCCCTGCGCCGGCTCACTGGAGCTGGCGAACGGGAACATGGTGCCCATGCGCTGCGCCTACACCGGTAAGGTCGCCGTGCTGTTGGCGCTTATGCTGGCTGTAGTGTGCGTGGTCGGCCTGGCAACGAGGCGCCCGCTGGCCGCGACTGTGGCGCTGCTGTCGGCGGCCCTCATCCTCATGACCTTCGACACGCCGCTGTCTATCGGTGTGTGCAAGAACGCCGACATGGCCTGCCAGGCCACTGCTCTCTGGCTTCGCCTGGCTGGCGGCATCTCGCTGGCAGCGGCTGCTGTCGGCGGGCTGGCGAACCCCAATCGCAAGCGCATACGGGCTTAGGGCGGCCAAGTCAGAAGCCGGAAGCGTCCGCATGGGGCCAGAAGTCGGAAGCGTCCGCATGGGGCCAGAAGCTCGATGTGCCCGCGCTCTAACATGGAAAATCTGCTTTTTTGGGCCCTGTTGCATGGAAAATATGATTTTCTGGGCCTGAAAAATACCTATATTGACCTGGTGATTCGCGAGAAATACCAGGTCATAGGCCTGTCAAAAAAAGCACATTTTCCAAATTCTGAAGCCCCGAAGCAGATCAGTGGGGTTCGGGAAAGCCGAGGGAGAAGCTGCTTTCGGGAAAACGGAGGGCGCAGGCGGCGGGGATGGCCAAGATGAGGGTTGCCGCGGCCAGGGAGGCGAAGCCGGCGGGAGCGGTGACCACGTAGCTGGCGGGGAAGTCGCCGCCGATGAGCACGGGGCCGGCGAAGTAGATGATGTCGAATACCGCGTGCAGCGCGATGACGAGGGGCAGCGTGCCGCCCCGGAAGAGCATGGCGGCCAGCACGATGCCGAAGGCGAGGGCCTCCAGGAATTTCAGGGCAAGCGACGCGGCGACCAGCTCGGCGGCCGGGTCGCCCTCGATGCCGATGGGCAGTCCGTGCAGGGCGGCGAACACGACAGCCGTCGCGACGATGGTGGCCTTGGGGCCGCATACGCGCCGTACCGCACGCAGGAGCAGGCTGCGGAAGACGAGCTCTTCCACGACCGCCACGAGCACACAGGTTCCCACGAGATAGAGCCACCGCGGGCAGCTGTCGGCGCCCGCGCCGCCCGCGCCGGCCCCGAGCGCGTCAGCCGCGCCGGTTGCGCCGCCTGCGCCGGCCACGGGCAGGTCGGGGAGCGCCAGCAGCGCGGCCGCCAGCGCGGCGAGCACCACGCAGGCTGACGCCACCGCAAGGTAGCGCCACTGCACCCACGGCGTCTTCTTCGCTCTGTTCGTGCTTTCCGTCATGGCCCCATGGTAGCAAGCGCGGCCCCGCCTGCGTCCCGCGTTCCGCCCGCGCGTCACGCCCCGTCGCGAAACGGCAGCTTAGCGTCCTTCGGGGTCGAAGCTCTCCACGAGCTCGATAAGCTCCTGGCGCTTGTGAATGCCCAGTTTCACGTAGATGCGCTTGGAATGGGTGCGCACGGTGTTCTCCGACACGAACAGCAGCTCGGCGATGTGGGCCACGGTGTTGCCCCGGGCAATGAGCTCGGCCACCTCGGCTTCGCGCGCTGATAGTCCGAAGCTCTCGCGCACTGCTGCCATCTGCTTCGAGAATCGATCGCGGTATGTGGCGGCGTCTGGGTCGCGCGAGTCGCGGAAGGCGGCGCCCGGGTCGTGTGGGTGTGGGCCGCGGAAGGCGGCGCCCGGGTCGTGTGGGTGTGGGCCGCGGAAGGCGGCGCCCGGGTCGTGCGGGCCGCGGTGCGTGGAGGCTTCCGGTTCGCACCCGTCGCGGGATACGCGGCGGGCCTCCTCCGCCTCTTGGGGGCCGATCATCCCGCCCGAGCCTTCCGCCTTCCCGGCTTCGAAGCCACTGCTTCCGGCTTTCCGGCCACTCTTTGCCGCCCCGCGTTCCTCGCGGCGGCGCAGCGCCAAAAGCTCGATCTCGTCGGGAGCCCCGGTGGACAGGGCCCGCCGGAAGCCCCCTTGGCCGACGAAGTACATGATGCCCAGCAAGTACAGCGCCCCGATGGTGATGAGCGCAAGCGGCGAGAGTCCCCCGAAGGGCAGCTCTCCCAGCGGGAGCGACTCGATGAGGCGGCCGCCGATGAAGCCCACGTCGTGCAGGCCGTACATGATGCCGCCGAAGGCGCCGTAGATGAACACGGGGTTGATGCCGCCGTCACGCGATACCTGGGCGCACTGGATCATCATCAGCATGATGGTAACCGACCACAGCGCGTACAGCCCCGCCGCCAGAGCTCCGGCGTAGCCGCGGCCCAGAAGCGGCAGCAGCAGAAACGCCGTGGTCACCACAGGGAAGAACAGCCGGTAGCTCGTGGCCACGTTGATACGCAGGTTCTTCTTGGCCCACACGGCGAGCAGCGCCACAGCTGCTGCGCACGAGGCTGCCATGGACAGCGCGTTCACGATGGTGCCCACCGCCGGATCGCCTACGGCCAACGACCGCATGACGCCGGTGCAGAAGCCCAGGGTGCCGAGGGTGAGCGCCGTGCGCCAGATGGTGGACAGCACGTGCCGATAGGTGCGCGGATGCTCGCGCGGCACGTCTTGGAACATAGGCTGGTCGAGGTCGATGGTGCGGCTTTTCAACACCACGGCCAAGCCGAACAGGGGCAGAAACACGCAGGGGATGAGATAGGCCGTCACCGCCACGGGAATGAGGTACAGCGCGAAGTACAGCACTGCGGCCCAGGCTGTGCCGGCGATGAGGTTGCCCATGCCCTCGCGTGCGTCCTGGCTGGCGAACAGCCGCTGCCACAGCATGTAGAAGCCCGCCGATCCCACGCCGAGGAGCGCTCCGCCCGCGCCCGCTAGGGCAACGGCGATGCTGCGCGCGTACATGGCGCCGATGAGCAGGCACCAGCCGCCCATGTAGGGCACCGCTACGGCTTTCACCATGAAGTGCCGGGTCTCGGCGGGGAAGAGGTAGGTGCCGGCGGCGCTAGCCAGGAAGGTGAGGGCGAACGCGAGCGATTCGGCCCCGAAGAACCACAGCATCACCTCGGGGGTTTGGAAAGAGAGGGGTAGAAACGGGAATACACCGCCCCATACGCTGGCGGCGTTGATGGCAAGGAACAGCCCATAGCCGAGCGAGGCCGTATTCGGCCGCAGCAGTCCGACGACCGCGCCCAGATTCACCGGCTTCCCCTTTCCTCCCGTGACGGGACACCGATGCCGAGTAAGGCTGTCCCACTGTCCCGCTGTTCTCCGTTCGACCCAGTGCCGAAACATGGGACGGCCTTACCCGGTGCCGGCGCCCCGGAACCTCTCGGTCAGTATACCCTGTGCGTAGGCGCTGCGCGGGGCACAATGGGGAAAGGATGACCATGTGACCCTTCCTGAACAGGGGAAACGGCAAATTCACACGGAGTATGTGACACGGCTTCGGCGCGCTGCGGGCTATGATGCGGGCCGTCGGCAGGCGCGAGAGGTGCCCGCTGACAAGATGCGGCGGCCCAAAGGAGCGGGTGCCGCATGAGAGAGACCTGCAAACAGGAAAGGGAGGGACCATGACGAACCTCGAGAAGAACGCTCTGTCTCGTCGCACGTTCGTGAAGGGATCCGCACTGGCCGGCCTGGGGGCCGCCGCCGTCGGCACGGCGTCCATGTTCGGCTGCGCGCCGAGCGCCGGTAGCGACGACCTCGCCGAGACCGGCGCGACCGCGCCCGCCGACGAGAAGATCGTCTGGACGCACTGCCATGTGAACTGCGGCGGTGCCTGTGCGCTCCAGTGCCATGTGGCCGACGACGAGATCACCTACGTGGAGTCCGACAATACCGGCGACTCCTCCTTCGGCGGCTTTCAGGCGCGCGCCTGCCTGCGCGGCCGTTCCATCCGTCGCTGGATCAACGGCGAGGATCGCCTGAACTACCCCATGAAGCGCGTGGAGGGCTCCAAGCGCGGCGAGGGCAAGTACGAGCAGATCAGCTGGGACGAGGCCCTCGACACCATCGCCTCAGAGTTCAAGCGCATCACCGAGGCCTACGGCAACGAGTCCGTGTTCATCCAGGAGTGCTCCGGCGTCGAGCAGAACGTCATGATGAACAACCCCTGGTTCCGCCTGTTCAACCTCTGCGGCGGCGTGGTCACCCGTTACGGCAACTACTCCAACGGCGCGCTCACCTTCGGCGCCCAGCTGTACACCTACGGCGGGGGCTGGGGCAAGCGCTCCTTCAAGACCCTGGCCGACGGCGAGCTCGTGGTCCTGTTCGGCAACGCCCCCTGCGACACCCGCATGGCCGGCGACGGTCACGGCTACGACCTGCTCGTGGCTATGGAGCAGAAGAACGTGCGCGTGATTTCCATCGACCCGCGCCGCAGCGAGATCGCCACGAACCGCGATGTGGAGTGGATCCCCATCCGCCCTGGCACCGATGCGGCGCTCGTAGCCGGCATCGCCCACGAGCTCATTGCCAGCAACCTGGTGGACGTGGACTTCCTGCACACCTACTGCGTCGGCTACGACGAGGAGACCCTGCCTGAGGGCGCCCCGGCCAACAGCTCCTATTACGCCTACATCATGGGCACCGGCTACGACATGGTGGAGAAGACTCCGGCCTGGGCGGCGGCCATCACCCAGATTCCCGAGGCCCGCATCATCGAGCTCGCCCATGAGATCGGCGAGGCCAAGCCCTGCTTCATCTGCCAGGGCTGGGGGCCGCAGCGCCGCACCAACGGCGAGACCGCGGCCCGCGCCATCGCCCTTCTGCCCCAGCTGGTGGGCCAGGTGGGCCTGCCCTCCACGAATTCCGGCCTGCGCGAGGGCAACGGCGGCTTCAGCTTGAATTCCCTGCCCACGGGCGACAACCCCATCACGGCGAAGTTCCCGAACTACCTGTGGCCCGAGGCCATCAAGGACGGCACGAAGCTCACGGCCTTGAACGCCGGCATCCAGGGTGCCGACGCGCTGCCCGCCCCCATCAAGATGATGATCAACTACGGCAACAACATGCCGGCCAACCAGAACGGCGACATCAACTTCACCACCGACATCCTGCGCGACGACAGCCTCTGCGAGTTCATCGTCTGCTACGACGTGGTCATGACCGATTCCGCCAAGTACGCCGACATCATTCTGCCCGATCTTACGCCCCAGGAAACCTGGACTTTGTCTACCCAGGGCGAGAACAACGACACCCAGGGCATCTGGTTCGGCCAGCCCACCACCTCCGCCAAGTTCGAGCGCCGCGAGGTGTACGAGGTCTGCGCCGATCTGGCCGACCGCCTCGGTGTCGCGGACGCCTACACCGATGGTGGCAAGACCCGCGAGGACTGGTGCCGCGAGCTCTACGAGGAGTTCCGCGCCGAGAACCCTGACGCCCCCACCTGGGAAGAGGGCCTGGCCGCGGGCATCTACAAGAAGGACATCGAGGTGGACAACGCCGTCGATCCCTTCATCGAGGATCCGGCTGCCAACCCTCTGGAGACCGCCACGGGCAAGATCCAGATCTACTCCCCCGAGCTGGCCGAGTACGCCGCCACCTGGGAGCTGCCCGAGGGCGATGCCATCTACCCGATCCCGGTCTATGTGCCCGGCTTCGACGGCCCCGATGCCAACACCGATGAGTACCCGATGCAGTTCACCGGCTACCACACCAAGGCCCACACCCATTCCAGCTATGCCAACAACCAGATCATCCAGGACGCCCATCGCCACAACATTTGGATCAACCCGCTCGATGCCGCCGAGCGCAACATCGAGACCGGCGATATGGTCCGCGTGTTCAACGACCACGGCGAGATCCTCATCGAGGCGAAGGTGACCGATCGCATCATGCCCGGCGTGGGCGCCATTCCCCAGGGCATGTGGCACGACGCCGACATGGACGGCGACCGGGTGGACAAGGGCGGCTGCATCAACACGCTCACGAGCCGCCACTGCACCCCGGTGGCCAAGGCCACGGGCCAGCACACCATCATCGGCCAGATCGCCAAGGCGTAAGAGAGGGGAATGAACCATGACTCAGTACGGTTTCCACTTCGACGGCACGCGCTGCACCGGCTGCAAGACCTGTGTGCTCGCCTGCAAGGATAAGAACAACCTGCCCAACGAGTTGAACTTCCGCAACGTCTACGAGTATGGCGGCGGCTCCTGGAGCCAGGACGAGGGCGGGTGCTGGACCCAGGACACCTTCACCTACCACGTGTCCGTGGCTTGCAACCACTGCGATATGCCCCTGTGCATGGCCAACTGCCCTCAGGGCGCCATCGAGAAGGATCCGGACACCGGCGAGGTGAAGAGCGATCCGGAGAAGTGCATCGGTTGCGGCACCTGCACGCAGAGCTGCCCCTACAGCGCTCCGAAGGTGGACACAGAGGCCATGAAGTCCGTGAAGTGCAATATGTGCGCCGAGCGCGTGGCCGAGGGCAAGCAGCCCATCTGCGTGGAGGCCTGCCCCCTGCGCGCCCTGGATTTCGGCGACATCGAGGAGCTGCGCGCCGCCTACGGCACCGACGCGGAGATCGCGCCCCTGCCGGCGGCCAGCGAGAGCCAGCCGAACCTGGTCATCACCGCGCCCGTTGATGCCAAGCCTGTAGGCGATAGCGCCGGTGCCGTGATGAACGAGCTGGAGATTCTCTAGGCCCGTTTGTCCCGGCGGACGAACGGGAGCCTTTGAACCGAAGGGCGGCTGCCGCGGTGGTCGCCCTTCGGCATAGGGTGGGGAAGCTGGTAGAATGTCCCGGGGCCTTGCTGGAGCTGCGCTGGCTTTCTGGGGACAGATCGGGGGCAGGACGGAGCGCCCGGCATGACGTTGCCGAGGCGAAGGGCCGCTCGCGGCGGTCGGTCGGGGGTATGAGGGAAGGGAGTGGCCATGCAGTACGGGTTTCACTTCAACGGGCGGCGGTGCACGGGCTGCAAGACCTGCGTGCTCGCCTGCAAGGACTTCCACGACCTGCCTTCCGGCATCGCCTTCCGCCAGGTATACGAGTACGGCGGCGGAACGTGGCGGCGAGCGGACGACGGCACGCTGACCCAAGACACCTTCGCCTACCACCTGTCGGTGGCCTGCAACCACTGCGGCAATGCCGCCTGCGTGCGTGTGTGCCCTACTGGGGCCATGCACAAAGACGAGCGCGGGCTTGTGCGGGTGGATGCCGACCGTTGCATCGGTTGCGGCTATTGTGCGCTGTCATGCCCCTACCGTGCCCCGAAGGTCGATCGCGTGGCGGGCCGCTCGGCGAAATGCGACGGCTGCGCCGAGCGTGTGGCCGAGGGCAGACAGCCCATCTGCGTGGAGGCCTGCCCCCTGCGCGCGCTCGATTTTGGGCCGATAGACGAGCTGCGGGCTGCCTGGGGCACGGTGGCCGACGTGCCGCCGCTGCCAGCCGCGACGGCTACGGCGCCGAATCTGGTGGTGTCGCCGCCGCGCATCTTCAAGGATGACCCCGGGCGCGTGCGCGCCGAGGGCCGCGTGCAGAACGCGCGGGAAATTGTATAGGAGCCTGTCATGACCCATTGTGTTGATAATGCTTCCACGGCGACGAAGACGGCCGCCGACCCTGCTGCCGTGGAGGCCATTGCCTTCGTTGGGGCGGTCCTGGCGCCGTTCTTCCTGAACGACCCGCGTACCGGCGAGGCCCCCGACGCCTTCGCTGCTCTGGCCGAGCTAGACGTGGACGCAGCTGCGGCCGAGTGGCCCTTCGCCGATGAGTCCGAGGCTCGTGCAGCCCTGGCGCTGATGCGCGCCGGTTTGGCTGCGGGCGCCGATCACGACGACCTGGTTTGGGAGTACCGCCGTCTGTTCGTGGGCCCGGGGCGCCTTCCCGCGCCGCCGTGGGGGTCGGTCTACACCGATCACGACTGCGTCATCTTCGGCGAGAGCACCCTGGCGCTGCGGGCCTGGATGCGCGCCCGCGGAATCCAGCGCCTCGGTGACGAGCGCACCCCGGAAGACCACATCGGCCTCATGCTGGCCCTGCTGTCCTTTCTCGCTGCCGAGCGTCCCGAGCTGGTTGACGAGTACCTGCGCGATCACCTGCTCACCTGGGCGCTTCATTACCTGGAAGGGCTCGCCGAGGCGGCCGATCACTCCTTCTACCGCGGCCTTGCTCGCCTGACTCGGGCGACGATGCTCGGTATGCAGCAGGAACGCGAGCTGGCGGTAAACCTGCCGCGCTTCTATCGCTAGGGGCGTTTCGTGACCGGTTTTTCCTTCGCTTTCGACGAGATCACCCTGGTACTCTTCACCACGCTCGCCCCCTCGGGCGCGGTGGCCTACCTTCTCATGAGCCTGCCGGTGATGCTCGGTCGGGCGACGGGAGATGCGGCGCGGCGCCTGAATCAGCTGACGTGCCTGCCGCTGGTCATCGCCATGGTGGGGCTCGTGGCTTCGGCAACGCATCTGGGCAATCCCTCGAACGCGCTCTACGTGTTCACCGGTGTGGGCCGCAGCCCGCTTTCCACCGAGGTGGGATGCGCGGTAGCGTTTCTGGCGCTTGCGGGTATCTACTGGCTGTACTCTTTCGCCGAGCATCCGCGTCGGGGGCTGCAACGGGGGCTGCTCGCGGCCATTGACGTGGCCATTGCCGCCTTCGTCGTGGCCGTGGCCTTCGCCTACCACGTGGACACCATCATTACCTGGAGCCTGCCGCTCGTGCCGGCGTCGCTGGTGCTGAATTCCCTGGTGGGAGGGCCGCTTATTGCGCTGGTGGGTTTCGCGCTGGCCCGCTGGCCCGTGTCGAGAGCGGCACTGTGCGGTCTGGCTGCTGCGGCGTTTGTGGCGAATACGGTGGTGTACGTGGTGCTAGGCGCATGGCTGCATCCGCTTGCCAACGAGCTTGCGACGGTCGAGCAGCTCGTGCCGGCTTACCCGGCTTTCGCGGCGACCTTCGTTCTGCTGAGCGCCTGCGGCATCGCGCTGTCCTGGCGTGCCGCTGATGGGGCGCAGGCCCGCAAGGCTGTCAGCTCCGGTCGGGCCATGTCCGCGCCTGCCGCCGCGCCGCTTGCTGTTGCCGATGCGCCCGCTGCCGCGCCCGCCGAGCAGGGCGACGCCACCGAGCCGCTTGCTGTTGCCGATGCGCCTGCCGCCACGCCCGCCGAGCAGGGCGCCGCCACCGAGCAGGGCGACGCGCCCACTGCGAACGGTTTGCCCGGCGACCTGCATTGCGTCGTCGTTCGATCCATCGGTGCCTTGCTCGCGCTGGCGGGTATCTTCGTCATGCGCTTCGTTTTCTACATGACCCACCTCACCGTCGGCTTGGGGGTGTAGCTATCCTATGCCTCCAGCAGCGTCTTTCCGGTCAGATCCTCGATAGCGGTGCGCAGCACGCGGCCGTTTTCCACGTCCATCTTCGCGATGGTGCGGCCGAAGTCGCTGCGCGGGCGGAACACCGCGCCCGGACACATATATATGCTCGCGGGCCGCGCCTCGGGGCCGACCACCAGCTCTGGCACGTGGGTGTGCCCGTGCACGATGACATCGGGGATGGGATCGCCCGGGCCGAGCCCGCGTGAGGCGCCTCCGCGACTGACCCGCACGTCGCCGGGCTTGTGCCCCACGAGGAACTTTACCCCGCCGAGCACCGGGCGCGCGAAGAGTCCCACGTCGCTGCCGTATTCCGCGAAGTCGTTATTGCCGAGCACCGCCGTTACAGGCGCGAGCGTCTCCAGTTCGCGCAGGATAGCTGGCCCGCCGATGTCTCCTGCGTGGATGATGTGGTCGCAGTCGGCGAGCGCCGCATAGGCCTGCGGGTTCAAATTGCCGTGAGTGTCGGAAATGATGCCGATGCGCATAAGGCTTCCTTCCATGGATGGTTTTCTACCGAAGATAGCCGATTTTGTGCAGTAAACGCCGCGAAGTAGACATGCGCGGCTCCATTCCGTAAGAAAAACGCGTTTCGATGCGCAAAAAGGGCCGAAATGCACTGTTTTCTAATTATCTACGAATTAGGATAATCTATCTCGCGGCGTTTACTGCACAAAAAACGGAGATAGAGAAACAGAGGCGGCCGCCGATGCTGCTTTTGCTATGATGCTGCTAGAAAAGTGCCGTGCTTGCGGGCGAAGTTGCCGTCGAAATGGCGCGGAAACCGTCGAAGGGTTCCGCGCGATCTGCCAGGCGCGGCCGCAGAAGGCCATCGCCCGCCCGAGGGTGATTGCCGCGGAAGGTCATTGCCCCCACGAGAACAGGAGCATCCATGGGTAAGAAGGACGTTGAGGCGCTTGACATCACCATCGACGAGCTGCCCACCTACCTGCACACGAACCATTCGGTGTACATGGAAGTGGCCGACGGGTTGTACTACCTCACCGACGTGAACGACCAGTACTGGCGCGCCCAGGATACCAACCGGTTCAACGAGAAGGGGCACTACGTCGACTGCAGCCCGCTCGTGCCCACCATCGCCGAGTTCCTCGATCTGCCCTTCCACGACGGGAAGTCGGTGCGCGCCATGGCCGGCGAAGCCACGTTCTACGCCTCCGGCGACGGCAAGGACATGCCCGAGGACTTCTAGGCTGCAAGCTCCGCGGCGAGGCGGCGCCAATGACCGCCGGTTATGCGACGAGGGCGGAGACGCCAATGACCGCCGGTTATGCGACGAGGGCAGAGACGCAACGAGTCGCAGGATCCTTTGCGCCACCGCCTTGGCCGCCAGTCCTGCGATGAGGCGATCGATGGGGCGATAGCGCCAGGGGCGGCAGCCTCTCTTCGGTGCAACAGTAGCGATAATCAGGGGGTTTGCAAGGCACGGGTTTGTGCTATGATGCCCCACGAGCTATCTTGGTTGCGAATAATGCAGCCGCTGAGAGAAGAGAAAGAAGGAATCATGGCAGAAGAATGCTCCCACGAGTGCTCCAGCTGCGGCGTGTCCGGCTGCGGCGACCGTACCGCTGAGGCGGGTCCCTCCACCCTGGCGCCCAACAAGCGCTCCAACGTGAAGCACGTCATCGGCGTGGTGTCGGGCAAGGGCGGCGTGGGCAAGTCCCTCGTCACGAGCCTGCTCGCCTCCGAGATGAACAAGCGCGGCCATAAGGTGGCCATCCTGGACGCCGACATCACCGGTCCGTCCATCCCGAAGTCCTTCGGCGTGGATTCTCGCCTGACCGCCGACGCCGACGGCATCAACCCGGCGAAGTCGGCCAGCGGCATCGAGGTGATGTCCGTGAACCTCATGCTGCCCGAGGGCGACATGCCCGTGGCCTGGCGCGGCCCGGTGGTTACCGGCGCCATCAAGCAGTTCTGGCAGGAAGTGAACTGGGGCGATGTGGACTACATGTTCGTCGACATGCCTCCGGGAACCTCCGACGTGTTCCTTACCGTGTTCCAGTCGCTGCCCGTGGACGGCATCGTCACCGTGTCGGCCCCGCAGGAACTGGTGGCCATGATCGTGGGCAAGGCCGTGAACCTGGCGAAGTCGCTTGAAGTGCCGGTGGTGGGCCTCGTGGAGAACATGGCCTACTTCAAGTGCGACGACTGCGGCAAGGAGCACCACATCTTCGGCGAGCCCCAGGGCGCGGCCGTGGCTGAGAAGTACGGCATTCCCGCTGTGGCCACCCTGCCGATGGATCCCTCCTTCGCCCGCCTGGTGGACGAGGGCCGCGTGGAGGCCTACAACGTGGAAGGCGCGCTGGACGGTATCATCGACGAGGTGGAGAAGGTCGCCGCGGTAGCTGAGACGGCTGCGGAATAGGCGGTTGGCCGGCGAGGGCCGACGACGCGAGGGCCGACGGCGCGAGAGCTGGCGGCGCGAGGGCCGGCGATGCGGGGGACATCCTCGATGTTGCCGCATGGAGGCCGTGGCGCCAACAGGCGCGAGAAGGGCTCTTCGGAGGCGCGATAACAGGGCGCGAGAAATTTTTTCAAAAAAGTTCTTGCGCGCCCGAGCCATTGTGCTAATATAGTCCTCGCACTTTTTCGGGGCCTTAGCTCAGCTGGGAGAGCGCATGGCTGGCAGCCATGAGGTCAGGGGTTCGATCCCCCTAGGCTCCACCAATAATTTCAGAAGCCGGGTCATGTGACCCGGCTTCTTGTATGTAAGAGCTCCTTGGGATCGAACCCCGCGAGGGGCGAACAGCCCAGTGGGCTGTTCGCGGCCGAGGCCGAAGGCCGAGGTCTTGAAGACCTGCGCAGCAGGGCTTCCGTATCCCCCTAGGCTCCACCAATAATTTCAGAAGCCGGGTCATGTGACCCGGCTTCTTGTATGTGAAGCCCCGCTAGGGAGCCGTCTTCTGTGGCGGCGGGATGCCCCAGTCGCCGTCCACTGGCCCTTTGCTGTGGCGTCGACCGCAGAGCGCGGGTCGCCGGGGCTTGTTTCGGGGCGTTCTCTCCCCGCTCTCGAGCGGGCTCTCTCCTTGCTCTCGATAGAGCTCTCGAAAATGCTCTCTAATTACTCTCGAAAATGCTCTCTATAGAGAGTAAAATATAGAGAGCAGATAGAGAGCAACGAGAGAGTGGGCGGGTAGGCGCTCGGAAAAGGTGGCTGCATGACTCCAGAAGCGCTTGAAAGCACGGTAGCAAGGCTGCGCAAGCAGGGATGTGATGACGCCCAGGTGGAAGTCAAGGCGTGCAAGAACGCTTTGTCGAAAGACATTTGGGAGAGCGTGAGCGCTTTTGGGAATACACGTGGCGGCACGCTCATTTTGGGTCTGGAGGAAAACGAGGGCTTCAAACCTGTTGAGGGGTTCGATCTCAACAAAGTGCGCGACCAGTTCATCTCCGGTTTGGAAGACGGAGGGAATGCCAAACCCAAAATAGCCAATATGCCCCAGTACGACTTGGAGCGCATGGATTTTGAGGGCGCGCAGGTTCTCGTCGTAGAGATTGCGGAGGTTGAGCCTCGGTTCAAGCCGTGCTATGTGCAAGCGAGGGGGCTGTCGAACGGCGCCTTCAAGCGCGTCGACGATAAGGATATCAAGCTTTCCGCGACCGAGATTTTCGAGCTGGAGCATCTGCTGGAGCCTTCTCCCGCCGACCGCGAGGCAGTGGGCGGCTCTTCTCAAGATGATCTTGACGCGACACTGACTGACCGCCTGCTCGCCCGCGAAAAGGAGCGCGGGTCGCGTGCGCTGCGCGGCACCGATGACCGCAATGTGCATCTCAAGCGGCTGGGCGTTGTCACCGCATCGGGTGCCCTCAGCTTTGCAGGTCTGATGAGCCTGGGGGCCTATCCCCAGGAGTTTTTTCCGAAGCTTATCGTGGATGTGACGGTTCATCCGGGAATAGAGAAGTCCGAGCCCGATGGCCCTCGGTTTCTCGACCGCGTTCTGTGCGAGGGGCCTATCGGCGAAGCAGTGGACGAGGCGGTGCTCGCGGTGGCGCGAAACCTGCGAACGTATTCCTATGTAGAGGGCACGGGTCGTCGCGATGAGCTGGAGATTCCCCGCGATGTTTTGCGCGAGGCCATAGCTAATGCCGTCATTCATCGCGAGTACTCGAGCTCATTCGTCGGCCAGGCGGTATCGGTAGATGTTTTCGCCGATAGGGTTGAGATTACCAATCCCGGTGGGCTGTGGGGCGGCAAGACGCTGGAAACGCTGGGCGATGGGCAATCACGCTGCCGAAACAGCTCCCTTATGCAGCTTGCGTCGCGCATCGACTATTCCGCCGAGGGTGCCCCGGCGGAAGGGCAGGGATCGGGAGTGCGTCTCATGATTCGAGAGATGCGGTCGCATGCTCTCGATGAGCCGCGTTTCGAGGCGGGAATAGATTACTTCAAGGTTGTTTTGCAAAGAGGCGGGATGGAGATAGCCGCGAATCGGGAATGGATGGGCACGGTGACAGCGCGGCCCTTGAGCTCGGTTGAGCGCGCGGTGCTCCTAGAGGCGCGGCGCGAACAGGCAATTTCCGTCAAGGAGCTTCATCGACAACTTGGCTACGACTCCGACGAGATTAGAGAGGCCCTCAAGACGCTCGAGGGAGATGGCCTGATAAAGCCCTTGTCGAAGGACAAATACGAGTTCGCGAACAACTCTGGTAAGTCGTCAAGATCGGTTTCGGCCCGGGAGGCCATTCTCGATGTTTTGGGAGAAAGCGACGAGCCTGTTGGTATGCGAGACATAGAGGAGAAAACGGGCAAGAAGATCGCTACCCTGAGAGCGCAGATGGCGCGTATGGTAGATGAGGGCATCGTCGTTCCCACGGCGCCCCCGACTGACCAGTCAAGAAAGTACATGCTGAAGAGGTAGAACCCCTCCTTACAGATCGTTACTGCAGCTTGTTTCGGGGCGTTCTCTCGCCGTTCTCGAGCGGGCTCTCTCCTTGCTCTCGATACAGCTCTCTATATCGAGAGCTGTATCGAGAGCCATATCGAGAGGTTCGAGGGTAGTTTTCGAGAGCGATTGTCTCTCGCTGCTCTTTTCTGAAAAGAGTTTTCCCAGGTAAATAGTGACTTCATTCCTTAAGTTTTCAGCTAGTTTACAGGAATATGTGCGTTTCGTTGCGGGGGTGTGCGGTCTTCGTGAGTCGCTTTTTCATGGAGAAGGCCATTGACATAATATCGACCTGACCACACTAAGGGTACACTATCTCGTTGCGCTCTGGCGATGATGGGGCACAGGGCCCGGTTGGGAGGGCCGTGCTTTGTGGCAGTACAGGGCTAGGATGCGCGGACATGGGGTTCGCGCAGCGTTCGAAAGGTTGAGGGATGAAATTTACCTCGTTTGTTAAGAGCTCTGCTCTGAAGCGCGTGGGGGCGGTTTCGCTCACGCTCGCTCTCGGCGCCGGCCTGGTGGGCTGCGGCGGCAACGGTGCCGGCGGTGCTGTGGCCGCTACCGTCAATGGCCAGAACATCATGGAGCAGACCGTTACCGATTATGTGGCCCAGTTCCGCGCCGATAGCGGCCTGGAAAGCGACGAGGCCTGGGGCGAGTGGATGGTGGCCAACAACTACACCCCCGAGACGGTGCGCGAAGAGGTTATCGAGTACTACGTGAAGCAGGATCTGTACGATCAGGCCGCGGCTGAGTACAACGTTGCCGTGGAGCAGGCCGATATTGACGAGGCCATGGAGCAGACCAAGGCCATGTTCGAGAGCGAGGAGGCCTTCAAGGAGGCCCTCGAGGCCAGCGGCATGACCGAGGAAACCTACATCGAGACCAACCTGCGCCCCCGCCTCATGGAGTCGAAGCTGGCCGAGGCCGTGGCGAATGCCGAGAACGGCGGTGGCGATGAGGCCCTGCTCGCCCAGGCTCAGTCGGCAAGCGACCAGTTCAACGGTGCGAAGCGCACGAGCCACATCCTGCTGACCGCCGAGGGCGACGAGACCGACGAGGCTCTGCAGGCCCGCGCCCAGGCTCTGATCGACCAGATTAACGCTGGCACGATCTCCTTCGAGGACGCTGTATCCCAGAACTCCCAGGACAGCGGCAGCGCTGCCAAGGGCGGCGATGTGGGTTGGAACGTGCTCAACAATTTTGTGACCGAGTACACCGATGCGGTGGCCGGCCTGAACAAGGGCGACATGACCGCTTCCCCGGTGAAGAGCGAGTTCGGCTATCACATCATCAAGTGCACCGATGTCTTCGAGGTTCCCGAGGGCGGCATTACTTCCCTCGATCAGCTTCCCACGGAGTTCGTGGACGCCCTGCGCAATATGCAGTCCGCCGCGGCCGGTCAGAACTTCACCACCTGGTATCAGGAGTATCGTGAGAACGCCGAGGTGACGGTGAACCCGATGCCCGAGGGCCTGCCCTACGCCATCGACATCGCCCCGTATCAGAAGGCCGCTGAAGAGAAGGCCGCTGCGGCTGAGGGCGAGCCTGCTGCCGATCCGACCGCGCAAGGCGCTCAGGCTGCCGAGGGTGACCAGGCTCCCGCCGAGGGCGACGCTGCTGGTGCCGACCAGGCTCCCGCCGAGGGCGACGCCGCTGGCGCTGAGGGTGACGCCGCTCCCGCCGAGGGCGACCAGGCTCCCGCCGAGGGCGACGCCGCTGGTGCTGGTGCCGACCAGGCTCCTGCCGAGGGCGACCAGGCTCCCGCCGAGGGTGGTGCCGCTGGTGCCGACCAGGCTCCCGCCGAGGGCGGCCAGGCTCCCGCCGAGGGCGGCCAGGCTCCCGAACAGCAGTAGCCGCTGCTTCAAAGAACCCGAGTGCAGCGCTCGTTTCAAAGCCCGCACCTTTCGGTGCGGGCTTTTTTATATCTGCAACACCGCTGAGTGGCAAATATGACTCATTTACCTATTCAGAATAGTATCTTTACCCTGTCAAATCCGCTCTGAACGTGGATTTGCTTCATAATGACACCAGCGCATCTCAGCTGCTCTCTGGAGCAAGGCCTCTGCGGCTCGTTCGTCGGTGTTCCGGCGCGGGCAGCCCCTTGCTCGGCAGCGCGCGTTCCAAAGTCTCGGCCCGGCACATGAGCACCAAAGGGCGAGGCGGGCTGCGGGAGCTTCCTCGAAGCCGAGCGCTCCGCATCTAGGTCCCGAATGGGACATCATAGGGGAGGGATCCTGCAAGGATGCCGCTCCAAGTAACGTCTCAGTAACGTGGCCGTTTGCTTCCCGTTACCTAGTGGACAACATCCTGAAAAGTTATACAATGGAATATTAAGTATAAGACTGCCCTTAGTCTACTTTCGGAGGGAAAACGCCCCCTGAAAGTGCGGGGGGGGGGGTCACTAAAAATGACCCTTTACCTTGCAATTTAAGAGTTGAAGGAAGACAGTACGAGGATGTTGCGAAACATGGCGAATGACAAACGGAGCACCACTATGGCCAATACTACGCAAAATCATCATGATTATACGAAAGACGACGTCAGAGCGTCTTCGGGCCCGAGTGTCGGAGTGACCGCGCCGCCCGAGGGCGCGCCTGCAGTAGCCGAAACGGCTGCATCTCCGACGCCCGCGGCGACGTCTGCGCCGTCTCGGGCGTCGCGTGCCCGCGCCGCCACGCCCCACGACTCCAACGCGCATTGGCATACCCAGGTGCCGGCCCAGACGGCCCCGGTGAACTCCTTTGCCGTGAAGCCCTGGGTACGCTTGCTGTCGGTGTGCTTGTCGCTGCTGCTGGCGCTCACCATGTTCGATGCTACGGCGCTGACCTCCTATGCCGACGAGTTGGCAGACGACAGCACGCCTATGGCGAACACTGCCGGCGAGGGCGACGAGAGCGCCGATCGCGCGGCCGAGGCCCAGAAGAACGCCTGGGCCGCCACGGTGCAGGCCCAGGAGCTGGACGAGAAGGTGCTCGCCAGCTTGAAGCCCGCGAAGCTGACGGCCGCGGCCGAGGTGCTACCCCAAATCACCACGACTACCGAGGGCGTGAAGAAGAAGGACGCGGCCGACCTGACCAGCCGCGTGCGCCCCAATCTGGTGGCTTCGGGCGTTCCCTACAGTGCGGCCGAGGGCCTGTTCGTGAAGGGCAGCCGTGCGAAGGCCTCCTTTGAGCTGGGCAATCTGGCTGCGCTGTTGAAGGGCGGCTACCTGGCCGGCTCGAAACCCGGCGACCGCTTCGTGCTGACCTTGGACGTGCCCTACCTGTATACCGACGACGAGGGCAATCTGGCCACTACCTCCTCGCAAGAGGAATGGAAGCTGCGCTGTGCCCTGGCCGACCAGGCATCTCGCGCCACCTCCGGCGCCGAGGGCGCCCCTGCAAGCTTGGCTGCCGCCCAAGAGGCCGCCGCTAAGGCTGCTGCCGACCCGTCTACGACCGAGCGCGCCATGCGCGCGGCCCTGTTCGCCAACGAGATGCCGGCCGGTTGGTCGCTGTGGCAGGAGCACGACGGCTCCTATGTGCAGCTGACTGCTGGCGACTTGAAGAAGGGCGTTTCCGGCCGCTTGGTGCTGCGCTACGACGCCAACGGCGGCAAGTTGGACGCAAGCGCCGAACTGCCGGCCTTCGAGATGGGATTTGTGGGCGGCGTGCCTGAAGGCACGCCCGTATCCATATACTATGGATACGAAGTCCATTCCTTCACTGCCGCTGCACCGGTCGCTCGGGAGGCCGGCGACAAGGCCGAGGCCCCGAAGGCCGTCTACGGCGACCTGAAGCGCGGTGCTGCCGGCTCCTACGCTCTCGTCAACGAGCGTAATGACGCTACGGCGAAGTTCTCCGCCACGGCGACGAGCGCGGCTATGCCCCGCACGAGCGCGGGCGATGGTGTCGGCTACCTGACTCACCTCGTGCGCTACGAGGTTCCCCAGAATGCACCGAATGCCACCGCCTTCGCCTTGGGTGCGGCCTTCCCGGTGAACGCCGCGGGTGCCATGGGCGTGCCGGCCGAGGTCCTCATGGCCTATAAGGTGGACAAGGACGGCAAGGCCGAGGCCAATACCACCGAGGATGCCGTGGACATCTCCAACGAAGCCCGCAAGGAGAACACCTTTGTGGGTGTGCCCGGCAAGGGCGGCGTCATCGTGCTGGACGTTACGGGCCTCACCGACGAGCAGATCGCCTCCATCAATCCCGCGAAGGCCTCCACCTTGAAGGCCCTGCGCCGCGAGCCCATCCCCTACACCGTGACCGCCGATGACCGCATCCAGCTGGCCCGCACCGGCAAGGACGGGGCCATCGACGCCGGCGAGAGCCGCACGTTGTACGTGGCTGCCCCCTTTGCCGAGAAGGCGGTGGCCTTCCCGAAGGAGGGCGACACGTCCGACGCGGTGACGGCGGTGTTCGACGTGCAGGTGGCTACGGGCCAGGGCGCGGCCAGCGTGGTGTATGCCGAGTGCGTGGAAACGAGCACGGCGTTCACAGCTAAGGAAATGGGCCTCGAGTTTATGACCGATGCCCAGGAAAAGGCCCAGGAGGAAGCCGAAAAGCCCACCGAGCCCGCCGAGCCGACGGAACCCGAGACCCCCGGCCTTCTGACTGAGTCGCGCGACCCGCTGACTCCTGCCGATCCGAACGTCCAGGAGCCGGCCGATGAGCCGACGGCCGAGCCCGCGCCCTCCGACGACCCGTCGACCGACGAGCCGACCAGCGAGCCCGTCGACGAGCCGGCGGCCGAGGAAGCCGACGAGCCGGCCCCGGGCTACCGCGAGCACCCGGAGATGGCACCCACGCTGCTGCTCACCGCGCAGGCCGGCGCGGCGCTGTTCACGAACCAGATGCGGGCGATGGCCACGCCGTTCTCCACGGTGGAAATGCTCGCTGACAACTACCTGGACCCCAACCTGCATGTGGGCGGCGGCACGCCGGTGGACGGCCAGCTGAACACCTACATGATTAAGACGAGCGAGCAGGTGTGGCTTACCCTGCAGCCCAACTACCGCTACGCCGACGGCTTCATGGGCCGCAGCTACGAGCTGTTCGGCTTGGAAGAGGCGCGCGACAATGCCGTTATCTTCCGTCTCGATATCCCGTATTTGTACTTCAACCAGAAGGGCTCGGTGGAGACCATCGATGCCGCCGAGTGGGAGAAGAACCAGCTCGAGGGCATGAAGTTCAAGAACGACCATCAGCGCTTGGCCTACTTCCCGAACACCGACGCGCTGAACTCCTACGACTTCGGTCAGAAGATCAACGGCGAGATGCGCTGGTACACCACCGAGGAGATGACCGACCCCGAAAACGGTCCTTTGGCCGCGGGCCTTTCGGGCACTTGGTACATGCGCTACAAGGGCAAATCCTCCGAGCACCAGTATGAGCTGGGCCCGGGCGCCCAGTCTATGGAGGGCCAGGTGCGCTTCGTGGGCACCGTGCCGGACAACACCGGTGCCACCGCGCTTCTGGGCTACGAGTACATTAACTATACCGACGCCGACGGCGTGGAGAAGACGGGCATGAAGCCCACCGAGGTAGAGCCGGGCCGTAAGCGCGCCGAGGGCGCGAAGAACGTGCTGCGCGCCACCTTCATCCAGACGAATCTCCAGTGGGATCTGAACGTGCGCTCCGAGAACACGCCGGTGCTGTGGGACCACTACAACTACGCGGTGTACACGGTGCAGGTGAAGAACCGTTCCGACACGCGTGACTCCGAGATCGACTTCTTGAACTACGTGTTCATGTTCCCCGGCGCCACCGGTTCCACCTCCGGCGTGCGCGCCGAGGACTTGCTGCGGTGGAAGAGCAAGAACAACGGCGCGAGCTTCGAAGAGAACAGCCGCCCGAACGCCTCCGAGACCAATGCCGTCTACACGGGCAAGCCGAAGGACGGCGGCGCGCTCATCTACGACGTGTCGAAGCTGTCCAACGAGGAAATCCAGGGCATCGTGAAGTCCATCGACGCCAATGATTTCGACTATCAGAAAGAGTTCGGCCTTGCTCCTATGCCCTATGCCACCGGCGGCAAGGACGGCCAGATTACCGTGGACATCCACGAGGACGATATGCCCTACGGCAAGCATTTGTTCTCCCATACCGACAAGGCCAACCAGTCGGTGTCGCCCACCTACACGCCGCCCGAGGACGAGTCCGATGTGCACACGCTGCTGGTGGCCATGCCCTATACCACGAACTACGGCGATGGCTCGGGCGGCTACACCCAGGCCTATCTGCATCCCTACGCCACCGTGAACTTCGGCAACCGCGGCTACGACAGTGCGGGTAACTCCAACGACTACCAGTGGATGAAGGACACCACGGTGCGCTCCAGCTTCTCCAAGCCGGAGCCGGGCGTGACGGTGAACAAGCGCGCCCGCAACGTGAAGACCCCCACGACGCTGTCCGACCGTCAGAGCGCGCCGTTGGGCGAGATGGTCACTTACTGCATCGACGGCATGACCAACAAGTCGAACATACCCCTGTTCGGGCAGAGCGACAGCGCCTCATACGGTGCGGTGCTGGCCGACCAGCTGCCAAGCGGTTTCCAGCTGACGGGCATCACCTTAAAGGTAGATGCCTCCAGCGAATCGGATACCATCGTGGATGTGCCCGCCCAGCCCGGCAAGCCGGCGGAAGGCGACAACCCGGCGGTGGATCCGGTACCGGCGGTCACCCACCAGAAGGCGGCCTTGAAAGACTGGTTCGACATGACGGGCACCGTCGTGGAGTTCGAGGCGCGCGACAGCGCCGGCAAATCCACGTGGGTGGGCCTGAACGTGCCTGTGGAAGTTGATCGGGCCACGGATGACTCGACGGCGACCTATCGCCTGGGCAGTGTAGAGAACTCGGCCGACGGCATCGCCGAGATGCTGGAGGCCAAGGGCATCGCTGCCGTGCCCGGGCGCAAGCACGCGGCGAACACCCCCACCTTCACCGGTGCCTTCCGCATTCTGTTCAAGGATGCCATCCCCGCCAAGACGAGCATTCCCGTGACCGTGGATGTGACCGGCCTTATGATGGAGCGTCAGTCCAACGGCACCAACGGGTGGTACGACAACAAGGCCGAGATTGCCTACGGCAAGAAGCTGTGGGACTCGGGCACCAACACCTATAGCGTCACGCCGGCTACCCAGGCGGCCCCCAAAGCCACCTTCCAGCCCGTGGATCCGGTTCCGCTGGACGAGGCCCGCGTATTCTCGGAGTTCGACGGCTCCGGCACGTCGGACCCCACCATGTCCACCGAGGCGAAGCGTCGCAACGCGCTCGTGAACACGGCCAACGCCGGCTACCGCTTCCGCTTCGGCGATACGTCTGAGTCGCGCATGGCGCCGGCGGTTATCAACATCGGCCCCATCCCCGACGGCATGAGGCGTATCACCGGCTCCAACGGCCAGCTGGTGCCCGACCCCGCCACGCCGAAGAAGGCGCAGTTCACGGCGAGCGCGGTGAAGCTGGGCCCGGGCTTTTTCGGGGATGACCCCGTGGCGAAGATTGATACGATCACGCTGACCTACTACAGCACCGAGGCGGCGGGCGACCTTACCGTGCAGACCATGACCATTCCGGCGAATCGGGTGGCCTCCTACTTCAAGCCGGAAATGAACGCCGGCGTGGCTACGGGCAACTACGTGATGGACATGGGGAGCGCCGGCATCGGGTATCTGCTTGGTGTGAAGATCGACCTGGAAACCTTCCGGGCCAACCACACCATCGCCCAGGCTCAGGCGATGGTAGAGATCATCGGCACGCCGAAGGACGTGGGCGACATCACGGTGTCCTCCTCCTTCCGCACCGATTACGAGAACGCCAGCTCCAACGTGTCGAAGAGCGACTCGGCCACGCTGCATTCCATGTACGTGCCCATCAAGCCGACGGTGTCGGCCTCTTTCGGCTACGTTGACGACAACGGCGTGCGCCGCCACAACGCCGCGGTGCCCTATCGTTGGGGCGACATGGAGGACGAGACCGCCTACTTCCGCTACGACCTCACCAACGATTCGAAGTACAGCATCGAAAAATTCGACACCGACCTGGTGGTGAACAACCCTGCGGGCACGAAGAGCGACGGCACGCGCAACGTGTACCGCGGCTTCCTCACTCGGGCGGTAGTCATTCCCGGATTTGTGTACGGCCCCACCAATGTGCTGGATGCCAACGGAAACCCGTCTAAGGACGAGCTGGGCAATCCCATTATGGAGACGCGCTGGCACTACGCCTACGGCTCGGTGGCCTCTATCGACGTGTTCGACCAGAACAACAGCACGGCTACCATCATGAAGGCCGAGGACGAGATTGACCCGAATAAGTCCTACGCCATCGAGGAGACCATCCGTGCGCTGCCCGCGGCCGGCGGTACGAAGGACATGGGCGACGGCTCGAAGCTTACCTTGTCTGCCGATGGCGTGGTGACGCTGAAGGTGGCCACCGACGGCATCGTTAACGGCAAGACCTCCGCCGGCGCCTCTGAGAAATCGCCGGTAAAGATGGTGCGCGTGCGCTACGGCAAGGTCAACGAGAATGCCACGGCGGCGGATACCACCAACACCATGACGGTGCCCGCGAGCAACAAGGCGCCTGTGGTGTATCTGGTGGGTCGCGCCGACAGCCACGACAGGGTGACGACCGACATCCAGGGTTTCGCCACCACGCCGGTCTACGGTCCCGACATGCAGCTGCCCCGTGGCATCCGGGTGGATACCACCAACGGCCCGAACCGTATGAAGGCAAGCGCCACGATGAGCTTCGGCACCTTCGGCTCCGACATTCAGTGGACGGTGACCAAGGCCAAGGACGTGCGCCCGAACGCCGGCACCGAGCAGACGGGCCAGAACGTGGCCGTGGCCAACTTCTCCGACGGCCACTCCTACAACTTTACCCTGAAGAACACGGGCCTCAACCGCGCCGACGATGCCACCGTGTCGGTGAACATCGACGACTTGAGCCCGTATTTGAAGAAGCCCGTGAACGACGTGCAGGGCTTCAAGACCGGCACGGTCACGCTTTCGGAGGCTCTGTTCAAGTTCGGCTCCACCGTGCGCGCGAACAACGACCCGGCCACGCTGAAGTCGTCGCTGAAGAGCGTCACGTTCTCCTTCCGCGACGTGGTGACCGAGGGCGGTGTGCAGGTGGCCAAGCCCAAGGCGAAGCAGGTCACGCTGACCGGCGACGAGATGCTGGCCCTGTGGTCGTCCACGAAGAAGGCCGACGGCACCTTCGTGCTGGATATGACCAAGGATAAGTTCGCCGACTGCGCAGACTTGTACCTCGAGAACATCGAGTTTGCCTACAGCGAGATTGACCCGCGCACCACCGCGGCCGGTACTACCAAGGACGTGACGGTGAAGCTGACCGGCACGGTGAACCACTGGTTCAACAACGGCCCGCATAGCGAGGGCGCCGCCTACGGCAACGCGCCTAAGGAGTACTCGCAGGTGCGCGCCACCATGAAGATCGTGCAGACGGCGCCGCTGGACAACCCCAACAACGCCAAGGCGGCCACCGGCTTCTTCAAGGTGTACTACCCGGCCATGGCCATTCACACCTACGGGCAGTACGGCCCCAACGCGGGCGAGTACATGAACAGCCACACCTATGGTAACGGCGGCTGCTCCGATGGCTCCTACACGCTGACGGCCGTGCCCTACGACCGCGACTTCAAGCTGTGGGCCAACCTGTACAACGAGTCGAATACGAGCCGTTTGGACGACGTGGACGTGACGCTTACGGTGCCTTTGGAGTACACCACGGGCGGCGTGACCCAGATGGACGGCTCGAAGAAGTACGACTACGTGGGTTTCCACACCACCAAGGTGACGGTGAACAAGGAGCTGTTCGAGACCTTTAAGCACGGCACCGTGGGCACCATCGTGTTCACGGGCTATGGCGAGGGCACTGGCGCCAATACCGCCGGCCTGAAGACCTGGACCATCCAGCCCGATGAAGCCTACCGCCTGCTCGACCGTAGCAACGTGCCGGCAGCCGAGGCGCTGCCCGACTACTTCGAGGATGCGACCGACGCTGCGAACATCTTCGAGTTCAACGACGAGGGCGATCTCGTCATCGGTGAGGAGACGCTGCGCGCGCACGGCATCATGAACCTGCTGACGGTGCAGCTCGTCTCCTGGCAGGACATGGATGTGGATCCGTCCTCCAACCGCAATGAGCAGAACGTGGTGCTCGACGGCTTCAGCGACCAGGACTTCGAGACCTTCAAGAACATGACGGGCAAGGCGCAGAACTACCTGCTGAAGCTGCGCAGCCTGGACCCGGCGACGAACAAGCCGCTCGGCGGCTCGCCGCTCGACGAGGTGACCAAGGCGGGCATGAAGAACACGCCGGTCACCCGTACCGACATCTCGCAGGTGTACCTGTCGAAGATGTACTTCGACACCATCAACCGCGCGGGCCTGTACGACTCCAACGCCGGGGGCACCACGAGCCCGGCTGCGGCGGGCCGCCGTTTCTCGCTGCTGAACTATGGCTCCAACGACAGCCACCACGGGCGCCACGGCGGCTACACCGACGGCGAGTACAACTACGTGCTGGATGTGGGCTACAAGTCCCAGGTGTCGCTGTTGGCCGACTTCCGCCAGGTGAACAAGGACTACGGCGTGGGCGCCCCCGAGCGCACCTGCCACTGGGAGCAGAACAACCGCAGCATGTCCTACACCGGCTCGAAGACCTACAACTCGGGCATGGTGCTTCACATGAGCCAGAACGTGCCCAACGGCTACTTCGATTCCTACTATATTAAGATCCGCCGCAAGGCCGCCGCCTATGTGGACAAGATCACCGTGACCTACTCCGACGGCAAGAAGCTCGAGGTGGAGGGCAGCAAGATCAAGGAGCTGCTGGGCGGCACGAGCGCCGACTCGGTGCAGGCCGACAAGGACGGCAAGAAGTACTTCCGCCTGAACCTGCTCGCCCGCGATGCGGCCGGCAACCCCGTGGCCTCCTACGGCGCGGGCGACGACCCGAGCGATTCCTACCGCCATCCCATGGACGACTATGAGAAGGTGGTGCCGACTGCTCCGGGCACGCCGCTGTTCACGGTGTCGAAGATCGAGTACGACATTCGCATCAACCAGCATCAGTACGCCACGGGCGACAACCGCTACATCTCCGGCGCGGGCAACTGGACCGAGAGCGACACGGCGGGTGCTGCCCTGAACGTGCCCGACTACGGCACCTGGTTCGGCGTGACCAATGACAACCGCGAGGACATCGTGAACAACATGGCCCTCGAGGTGAACGGCCGTATGTACACCGAGACGAGCGCGGGCGGCATCAACATGTTCGTGGACACCGCCATGGAAGTGGGCGGCACGAACTCGGGCAACGACCGTCCCGGTCACGTGGCCATGGTGCGCTGCGACAAGCCGACCAACGACCACGTGAAGAGCGGCTGGTCGTTCCAGGACTACCACCGCAACGGCACCTACTACAGCCACACCCACGACGAGGCTTACATGCGCCATATCCGCAGCTACACCAATCTGGTGGCGCGCGTGGACGGCAACTACACCATGGAGGGCATCAACTGGAAGGGTGCCGACCACACCAAGCTGAACGACACCACCGATGGCTCCAACATGACCGAGCACGGCCTATTCGGCGGCGATGTAAACTTCGCCACGTCGTTCTACCGACATACTATATATAGAGGCATCTACTCGGGCGATCCCAGCTACAGCGGCAGCTACGATACCTACTACCCCAACGACTGGGGCTGGAACTACACCGCCTTCACCGACAAGGTGATGCTCGGCGACACGCTGCCCTGGTGCCAGCCCGACGACGACCTGTCGTTCTACGGCTTCCTCTCCACGGGCATGAAGGTGCAAAACGGCGTGCTGGACCACCTGCGCGACTACGACCGCGCCTCCATTACCTTCACCACGAAGCAGTGGGTGGCGGGCAAGGAAGCCGACGGCTCCGACAAGGTGAACGCCGAGGGCTTCCGCATCTTCGAGGAGGACGCCACGGCGGCTCGCACCTTCCGAATCGACCACGACGGCCTGCACGAGAAGCAGGGCGACAACTGGGTGAAGATCTCCGATAACGGTCTGGACTTCCTGACCAACACCACGGACGGCGCCGGCGGCCTCATCGAGTTCGCCCGCCCCGACGAGGAAACGCACAAGGAGATCATCGACTACAAAAAGGCCCACGCCGCCGGTGTGGTGACCCTGCCGCTGAATACGAACGAGTTCGTGGCCTCCTATTCGATGGACTTGGGCCCCTACAACGGCAATGGCGACATCACCTCCGAGAACACGGGCGTGAAGGTTGATCGCGACGGCGACTGTAACGTGGTGGACATCCGCCTGTTCGGCCGTCCCTACATTTACAAGGGACAGAAGCACCCGAACATGACCCACAGCGGCTGCGGCGACAAGGCCGACGCGCTCAACCACGTGTCGACGAAATCCTTCCACTTCAGCAACCTGCTGACGCCCATCGACAACTACACCGGCGCCAACACGCCTATGGGTGCGCATCCCGGCGTGACCGACTGGCGTGGCAGCAGCAACGGCAGCGTGGACCATCGCAATCGCGACACGGCCTACTACCTGGGCTACCTCATTCCCTTCGGCTACCATTCGTCGCTGACGGTGAACCCCGACGGGAAGACCTACAACAACACTGGGCACCCGAACATCTCGGATTACCAGAACGACAACCTCACGCCGAACATCGTGCGCTACGAGGCGCGTTTCCGCAACATCAACGACGTGAACGAGGGCGTGGATGACGAGAACCGCGCCGCCCACATCAGCGCCGTCACTCTGAAGGCCAGCTGGAACCCCATCCGCCGCGACCCGAATTCCGTGGGCGACCCGAAGATCGACGCGCTGCGCGTGCAGAAGATCTACGTGCCGGCCCAGTTCGTCACCGTGGGCGGCCATACCCGTAACGACAATTGGTTCCGCGCCCAGGACTTCACCTTCACGGTGTACAACGTAACGACCCACAGCACCGCTACAGTGAAGCTGACCTGGAACGACATGGTGAACCTCGGTATGCTGTCGGGTACTGTGTCGGGCACGGGCACGAGCGCCACCTTCACGGGCGACACGAACACGAGCGCAGCCTACCCGGGCACCTACGCCGTCGACCTTGAGAAGTACCTGCGCCTGACCGAGCTGAAGGCGGCGAAGCCCGGCCTGTCGGCCACCCAGCTCTTCGATGAGCTGGCGGCCAGCCACGGGCTGAACCTCGTGGGCCGCACGGGCGATGCGGCTGCGGCCAAGGAGGCCGTGGTGGGCCTCATCCAGGGCGGCATCGTGGGCCACTACAAGGCGGCCGATGACACGGGCTACACCTACACCAACACGCTGGGCGGCAAGTACCTGACCGACGAGAAGGTGAACCTCACCTACGCGGCGCCCTATGTGACGAGCGCGCAGTTCACCTTCATTTCGCCCAACTCCTCCCGCGAGAAGCCCGAGACCATGCTGGATTCGGGCGAGTGGCTCGGCGCCAACTACCAGCGCCCGAGCGGCAAGTCCTACAACGAGGACTACCAGAACAACTTCGCCTTCGCCTATGACGGTGTGTACGCCGACCGTGAGGTGACCGACTTCCGTACCGCCGAGGAGACCGGCAACGACGTGAAGAAGGGCAACTGGAATTACTGGTCCACGCCGTCCTTCGACAAGATGGGCAACGCCTTCGCGGGCCAGGATATGTGGGATTACCTAACGGTGTCCAACGTGGTCACCCGCGACCCGAACAAGAAGACCATCGTCAAGCATGAGTCCAACGAGCGCGGCTACGACTTCTCGCACCAGCTGGGCGCGCTTACCACCGATATGCAGCGCGGCAAGAAGGTGACGATGAACGGCGAAAGCCAGACCATCTTCGCCTACGACGCCGACGATTACTCGGTGGCCACGCCGACCAGCTACGCGCCCGACGCCACCCGCGGCGCCAACGGCAACGGCATTCCCAACGGCGACTTGTACGCCGGCGACTACGTGGAGTACTCGCTGTACGTGGGTGCGGGCAACGAGAAGATCCGAACCGACCTCACCTACGACGGCGGCGCCGGTTTCGAGCTCGCCGCCCTGCCGCTCCAGCACGTGTCGGCCCGCTTCCAGGTGCCGCGCGGCCAGCGCATCGTGGGCTGGGAAGTGGAGAAGGCCTACGAGGGCGGTAAGTGGGTGGAGCGCAATACCACCGGCCTGCCCGTGACGGCCGTGCTCACCGACGACGGCAATGCCAACCCCGTGGCCGTGGATCCGCAGGTGGACCTGTCGCGCGCCACGGTGAACAGCGACGGCACCCGCACCTTCGGTACGGGCGACGAGCAGTACGACCAGAACCGCAACCTCATCTTCTCGGTGGGCGAGGCCCCCAAGGACAACGCGGATGCCGCGGGCAAGCAGGTGCAGCCGGGCTGCGGCGTGTACATCCGCGTCATCACCCAGGTGACCGACGAGCTGCAGGTGGATGCCGAGGGCAACTACACCGGCGACGCCTACAACAGCAGCGAGAACCAGTCGAACCGCAGCGACAACCCGGTGTACCAGGGCGCATCCATCCCCGCGAACTTCTACGCCGTGGCGGCCCCGCTGCACGGCTTCACCCAGTACCGTACCTATAACAAGAGCGGTTCGGGCGGCGGCAACAACAAGGCCTCCAAGGACTTCGCAAGCGACACTGCCGAGGCTGGTTACATTACCGGTGCCCACACGACGGGCGCGGGCGTGGCCGACAACTGCGTGGCCAACGATTCCACGTTGCTGAAGTACAGCTTCACCCGCGACGTGTCCACGGAGCTTAATGGCTACGAGCAGCTGGCGGCCCATGACCACTCCAACGTGGTGTTCCACAACCATGTGAAGGAGAAGCAGGAGGCCTCCGGTTCCGAGAGTGACCAGAACCGCGTGGGCATCTACCCCGAGTTCTACGACTGGGAGCCCGCCCTGGCCGACCCCACGAAGCCGGGCATCCTGAACCCGAAGTCAGCTTCGGGCGAGCTGGCCAACGCCGACGGCAACCGCATGCGCCTGCGCATCACCAACATCCGCAACAGCACCTGGCATGAGGCCACCATGACCGTCACCGTGTCGTTCATGCGCTCGGTGGTCGGCGACACCCAGGTGAGCCAGGGCTCCTACACCGATGGCACCATGGGCTTCGACGCCAACGGCAACCCGGCCGGCGAGCGCTACTTCGAGCTGACCCGCGTGCCCACCTACACGGCCGACGAGTCCATCCCCGCCCTCGGCTACCCGCTTGCGAAGGTGACGGGCAACGCCAAGTGGAACGACACCACCCCGGCCAAGCGCCTCGGCACCGATGCGGCGGCCAAGAACCAGGCCCTCCTGCCCGATTCCGTGGCCGGTCCCGACCACGACGCAAAGGGTCGCCCCGAGGTGAAGATCGAGTACTACGTGCCCGATTGGAACAAGACCGCCACGCCTTCCGCCGTGCCGCTGGAGAGCCGCGAGACCGTGGTGCCCGTGGCCCTGGCCGCGGCGTCCAACGACGGCGCCTGGGTGTCCTACGAGGAGCTCGAGGCCCGCTACGGGTCGGCGGGTTCCGTGGAGACCCCCGAGGGCCACACCGCCAACGGCAACGTCTTCCGCGACGTGACCGGCGTGCGCTGGACCTACTACGACCTGCCCGCCACCGCCAACGGCACTGCGGCCTTCCCGCTGGACGACGTGTCGCTGCTCGGCGTGGCCCGCTACGAGGACACGCGCCTGAACTCCACGGCCGTGAACCACAGCACCGGCGAGCAGCCGAATCTGTGGAGCCCCTTCGGCCAGGTGGACGTGGCCTTCACCCACACCGATCGCCAGAGCACCGTGCTCGACTTCGTCGATGTGGCGAAGAGCGGCATCAGCGCCACGCCGACGCTTGTGGACAACGATGCCGTGCAGCACGACACCCTGCTGACCAAGCAGGACGAGGGCAAGCGCAAGCAGACCACCGTGTGGCGCCGCACCCCCGTCATGCGCTTCCAGAACCAGGTGTTCCAGACCGAGGATCAGGCCGACGCGCTGTACAACCCCGACGCGAAGCAGAAGACGGGCTACGTGGCCGGCGAGCAGTTCTGGTACAAGAACACGCTCGTGAACGTGCCGAAGAAGACCAACACGGGCGTGACCACCCTCGAGGGTGAGCTGTACAACCCGGTCTTCTACGAGATGGTTCCCACGGAGTACTTGAAGAACGAGACGAATGGGAAGATTGACGCGAAGTACTTGGCCAAGCACCTGACGGTGAAGTGGTACGAGAACTTCACCCATCAGACCGATCCGTCGCTGTCCACCAGGGATAAGGACGTCTACGCGGCCCGTACCAACGGCATGCAGCTGGTGGTGGAGCCCGTGGCCGACTACACCGCGCCCGACTACGGCGGTGCCATGGTGTACAACAACGGCAGCTACCCGAACTACCGCGGCGGCCATGGCGACTACTTCGCCGACCTGGATCCGCGCACGGCGGGCGTGAGCCAGAACACCACGTTCACCCTGTTCAAGATTTCCTGGTACCCGAAGGACGCCGAGCTGCCCGAAGGGGCGGCGGTGGCCCGCGTTACCGACAGCACGACCGGTGCCAACGGCTCGGCGATCGAGGACAAGCTGCAGTACGATCGTCCCATCGACGAGGTGACCCCCGATTCCACCCGTATGGAGGTGGGCGACCGCATCGAGCTGTACTTCGACGTGTACGCCTCCATCGACAACCTGCCCCAGGTGTACGCCCGCAACGGCGTGGTGAACACCGCGGCGGCCAACATCACCGGCTGGGGCGCGCGCACGGGTGTGGGCACCACGGGGCTGGAGCCGGCCTACTTCCCCCGCGCGGGCGAGTACTACCAGGCCGACTACGCCGCCTGGAGCGGCAGCAACTGGTCGGGCCGCATCTTCCCGTTGTATGGCAGTTGGACCGAGTCGGGCCAGAGCTACCACTTGGCCGGCCTGCACGATACGTGGGGCGCGTTCAACTTCGCCACCAACGACGTGCTCATGGACATGGACTACCTCATGCTGGACTCGGCCTTCTCCGGCGACAAGCCCGAGCAGACCGATACCTGGGAGATGTTCGACGGCTCCTACACCTACATTCCCGGCGAGAGCTCGTCCTACGGCCACTACTCGTCTGGCTGGGATGTGAACGGGTGGGGCGCCAACGGCATGGGCATGTACGCCTATCCCCACAGCACCGACGGCAACAACCAGAACTACCACAGCAACATTAGGAGCAGCGGCGGTGCCGACAGCGTGTCATCGGGCTATTTGCTGGACACCGACATGAAGACGGCCAACAACAAGCAGGTGGTGCGCTACACGCCCCGTCCGTACGAGGGCACCAAGGGCAATGTGGCCACCAAGCTGCCCAACGACGCGCACTTCGTGTGGTGGTACGACGGTTCCAACGGCTGGAACCGCGGCGGAAGTGCCCAGGCCGAGGAGAACAACCTCTCCCAGGGCGCCGGCTCGCTGCGCAACCGCCACCGCTACGTGCGCGACTGGTATCAGCTGGTGACCAAGGCCCGTACCCTCGGCACCGCCTCGGTGGACATGACGACCGAGACGGATGCCGAGACCGGCGAGGAGAAGCAGGTGGAAACGGGTACTCGTTGGCATTCCGATACCCCGCTTGTGTGGTCGGAGACGCGCCTGCACATGCAGAAGGCATGGCTGGCCACCTCGTCGCGCTTCATCTCGGCGGCCGCCGCTACCGACGGCTCGGGCGTGAGCAACTACGAGGCCCAGCGCTTCTACAACTCTGAGGACTCCCATGCCGGGTGGATTCCCGGCCGCTACGACTACTCGGGCCAGCACTACCGCGATCATCGCGGCGTGTTCGTGGGCCAGTACACCACGGCGCTTCAGTACAACCAGGACTTCGTGACCGAGCTGACCGCCTACAACTACGGCGACCGCAACCTGGACGGCGTGGAGTTCACCTACGTGATGCCTCGCGGCGTGGAACCGCTGCTGTCCGGGTCCTTCGTTCCCGACGCCGATGACGACGAGGAGCTCGAGGGCAACGTGGTCACCTACAAGGGCGCTGTCACCATGACGGTGAACGCCGAGGGCCTGACGGCCCCCATCAAGGTGAGCGTCGTGACAGCCACGGGCAACACGGTGCTGACCGACTTCGAGATCACTCCGAATGAGCCCTGCGTGCTCGGCGGCGAGACCGACGCGGGCCCCTACACCTTCCCCGAGGGCGACTACTGGCTCGTGGTGACCGAGGTGGGCACCACCGAGGAGGGCCTGCCCTTCGAGGAGGGCGAGTACAGCTACCGCGTACTTGTGACCGACGAGGACGGCAACGAGAGCGTAGAGGAGCGCACCTGCGCCTTCAAGCCGCTCAGTTTCCACGTGACCGCCCACGACTCTATGGTGGAGTCGAACCCGGCTACCGACAAGGACGGCAACTCCACGGGCATTTCCGCCTCGGTGGATAATGCCACCGAGGGCACCATGAAGGTGTACGCCGAGAATGGCGTGCCGGTGCGCCTGACCCGTTGGACCGGCGGCGTGACCAACGACAACACGACCCCCGACGGGGTGGGTGTCATCACCATCGGCAAGAAGAACTACATCAAGGATGCGGCGGGCAAGTACGTGGAGTGCTCCGATGCGGGCCGCTTCGTGGAGGTGCCCCGCTACAATCCCGAGACGCCCTCGCAGGTGACCGCCGAGCTGACGCTCAACCGCATCGAGAAGCCGAGCGCGGTGTCGGTGACGGTGAACGCCGAGGGCGCGAGCCCCGACTTCCCGGCTACGGCCCAGATCGTCTCTATGATTGAGAAGCAGGTGGAGCGCGAGGTAGAGGTGCCGAAGCTTGACGCGGACGGCAACCCCGTTATGACCACCGAGACCATCACCGAGACCGTTTACGAAGAGGGCGACGTGGTGGAAGGCTTCGAGAGCATTGCCGTGAAGGCCAACGAGCCGGTGCAGGTGGCCGAGCTGCCGCGCGGCCACTACGGCCTGAAGTTCTTGGCCGCGCCTCAGATGGATGCCGAGTACGGCGGCGGTCGCGGCTTCACCCTGCCCGAGGGCACCCAGCACTTCTACGTGGTGGGCCTGGGCGATGCCATCGAGCTTGCCAGCTACACCCTCGACCACATTTGGGACAAGGCGGCCGTGAACATGACCGTGTCGGCCTACGGCGCCGAGACCGAGGCCTCTTTTATCGTGCGCGATACGGCCGGCAATCCCATCGACCCGGCTACCGGGGAGGCGGTGGTGGCCGCCGAGGGCGAGACGATCGACGAGAGTGCCTACTATGTGAAGGTGGCCCCCGGCACGAAGACCCAGCTGATGGCTCTGCCGCGTGGCAGCTACACGGTCTATATGGTAGAGGCGCCTTCCATGAGCTTCCGCTACACGGTGAAGGAGCCCGAGATTGTGGACGGCGCCCCCACGGGCGGCGATATTGACGTGGAGAAGGTGGGCACCTGGCCGTTCATCGCGCCGACCGAGCCTATCGAGATCGAGGCTGACGGCCATGGTGCCGCCTTCGATCTGGCCATGGAATGCAAGCTGGGCGACATCTCGGCCGTGGTGGCCGGTCAGACCACCATCCGCGCCGACATTCACGCCGAGGGCGCCCGCGCCGACGACGTGCTGACCTACGCCCTGGTGAAGGTGACGACCACCGGCGAGGGCGAGGATGCCGTGGTGGACGAGACCGAGGTCGTGCAGACGGCCACGGTGGGCCTGAACCGCCCGGCGTTCCTGCAGAGCCTGGCCGCGGGCACCTACCGCCTGCGTGTGACGAAGTATCCCACGCTGGCCGACGGCAGCACCTTCACCCTTGACGGCGACTACTACGAGTTCGAGGTGCCCGAGGGCGCCGAGGGCATGGATGTGTCCTTCACGCTGACTCCGGTCGCCGCCGATGCGGGCGAGCCGAGCGTGCTGTCCGCTATGGTGGACGAGTGCTTCGCCGAGGCCGCCTGGGTGGCCGAGACGAGCGCGTCGGCCATGGCGGCTCAGGCCCGCGTTACGGTGACCTCCGAGCCGGTGCCGTTGGAGAACCGCTCCTTCGACCGCAGCGCCCAGATGACCGCCGACATGTTCGACGACATCGCCGATGCCGACGGGGCCACGGTCTCCGGCGACGGCGTGTACTTCGTGGAAAGCGACCAGCAGGCCATCGAGCAGTTCGCGGCCTCTCTGGGCGCGCCCGATGCCGCGGCGGCGCCGACGAGCGAGACGGCCGATGAGGGCGAGCCTGCGACGCCGGGTGTCACCGACGAGCTGGTGGCCTTTGCCGCCTCCACCGAGCCGGGTGAGGCGCCTTCCGAGAGCGCCGTGGATACGAGCCTGGGCAGCGAGGAGTCCCGCAAGGAGCTGACGTCGCGCATCAAGCAGCAGGTGAAGGTGAGCCTGCTCGGTGCCACGACCGGCGTGGCGGGCAACTACTCCCAGGATCCGCAGATCAGCTTCAGCAGCCCCATCGACATCAGCGACCTGTTCGACATCGAAGTGGTGCAGACTCCCACGAGCGAGTTTGCCGGCTACTACGCGCCGAGCGCCATCCAGGACCCCTACCGCTCCACGGTGGACGCCACGGCCAACACCGATAAGAGCACCTACGAGGCCGTGCGCGCCGAGGGTACGGGCAACCACAGCGTCAGCTACCGTGACAGCTCCCAGCCCTGGGTGCTGAAGATTACCGTGAAGCAGGATCTGGCCAAGTGGTTCGGCCGGACCATCGACGGCACCGCCGAGGATGCTGCCGACCCCGACTTCGTGCGGCGCTACAGCGAGTACGCCCAGTACGCTGATGCTATCAAGAAGGCCCTGGACGGCACCGGCGGCTACCAGATCAAGGTGAACATCGCCTCCCATGTGTTCGGCAACAACGAGTCCGAGCGCTGGTACGACCGCGTGCTGACGCGCCCGTGGGACCGCCCCGCCGCCGAGGGTGGCGTGACGGGCCAGGACAAGGCCAGGGGCGAGGAGCCGAGCCGCTCGAGCGCCTACTACCAGGTGTACGACCTCGACCACTTCGAGGGCGAGCACACCGGCTTCGCGGCCACGGGCGGATCGGGCAAGAGCGCCCACATCCAGCCCTTCGGCATGGACCACAAGTACACCCTGCAGCGCTGGTACCGCAACGGGCCCGAGACCCAGCTGGCCGGTTCCCCCAACATGCCCACGGTGAACGGCTGGACAGTGCTGAACAACACCGTGCGCACCACCGACCCGGACAAAACCTCCCAGGTGGCCGACCCCATGGGCACCGCCGCCGCCAACCTGGACTTCTGGAAGAAGGCCTACAAGGGCGAGGGATCTGCCGGCCCGGTGCTCTACGCCCAGACCGGCACCATGGCCGTGATGCGCAAGCCCGTGGTGCGCGTGTGGAACACCATCAGCCTGGCCGATGAGCTCAGCGGCGACCAGGAGAGCGGCACCGTGACCGACGGCGTGGGCTCTACCTCGGCGCACTACTACATGGAGGCCGAGACCGATACCCGCCAGGTGAACGTGCATGTGGAGAACCGCTTCTGGTGGGACGCCTTTGCGCGCCAGTACGACAACGACTACAACTACCGCGACTGGGTCGTGAACGAGAACCGTTGGCACACCTATTCCCGCGAGGGCGGCCAGATGGGCGACTTGGTGCTGCCCGTGGTGACGGTGGTGCTGCCCTACGGCATCACGCCGGTGCACCGCGAGACCCGCAAGCCCTACGGCCAGTGGCGCGATGAGGTGCAGGAGTTCCTCTACGAGGACTGGGATATCGCCCAGTCCACGAACGCCACCTGGGGCAACGTGGGCGAGGTGAACCAGAACGAGCCTTTGGAGTGGCTGAAGGCCAACTTCCGCGCCACGGTGACCTACGAGAAGATCGAGGCCGATGCCACCCAGTACCCGGCCGACGAGATCAACGACGACAACTACCGCTTCGTTATTCGCTTCCTGCCCAAGGGCGACGATCTGAACAACGACCGCGAGACCGAGCAGCGCATCAAGTCGCACCAGATGGACACGTTCAAGTTCTCCATCGCCATGACCAACGAGCCCGAGTGGGGCGAGCTACCCGACCACAAGGAGGCCTCGCGCACCACGGAGAGCATCCGCACCTATGTGTCGAGCGCCATGACCGGCTACAAGGCCCTCACCGACGAGGACATTTCCGGCAACCCCTATACCGTGGGCGCCCCGGCCCGCTTCCGCGGCGCCGGCGACTGGCGCCAGCGCGACGTGCGCCTGGATGCCGTGTCGTCTGCCTATATGTACCGCGTGAACAACGACAGCAGCTGGGACGACAACATCTGGCGTACCGGCAGCTATCTGGGCACCACGGCCTACAACGACAGCCACGGCCGCGCGGCCTACCGCTTCCAGTGGGAGTACGACAACGTGTTCCCGGGCCTCGGCAACGAGAACGTGTCGCTGAACACGAACCGCGCCGGCGCCTACAGCGTGACGGGCTACAACCGCGACTGGTACTGCTCGAGCAACTACTATTGCGATGTGAATCGGGAGAGCCACAACCGCACCCACGGGTTCGAAATGGTGTGGCGCATGCCCTACAACTACTACAACGCCGGCACCCAGACCAACGACGGCGTGCAGTACAACCATCTGCTCGGCTACTTCGGCAAGTACACCGAGCAGGGCGGCTCCACCCGCGCCGGCGGCACCACGGTGCCCCTGACCGGTCCGGCCGACAACCTGGGCATGAACGTGTCGGAGTACAACTTCCGCACCCAGTACGGCCTGTCGTCCGAGACGACGAAGAACCTGAACAACAACTCTGTGGACGCCGAGGGCCGTCCCACCACCGACAGCACCAACTCCGAGGCCACCAAGACCGAGAAGTTCGCCAACCGTGCCACGGGCCAGAAGGCCACCCATGTGGATGCCGGCGTATTCGCCGCCAGCAGGCTGCGCCTGAAGACGCCCACCCTGGGGTCGTCCTTCGAGATTCAGAACGAGCCTGCGACCCAGCCTTCTGATACCACGCCCGACAGCGTGGTATCCCAGGGTAACTTGGGCTCCGATGAGATGCTGCCGCTGCCCGGTGCGGCCAACGGCGCCGAGCTGAAGAACAGCGCCGCCGACGCCAAGGAAGGCACCTTCGAGTACGACGACGAGATGTGGTTCTCGGCCACCTTCCGCAACGCCGTCATCGGCAACAAGCGGGCTTCCGGCCAGCAGGGCAAGGAGGGCGCGCTGCTGCACTCGAAGCTCGTGTTCTCGGTGTATCTGCCCGAGCAGGTGACCTTCTACGACCAGGACAAGCTGAAGAACCTGGGCGAGACGGTAACCACCGCCGACTTCGAGCGTTTGTTCTGCGACTACGAGGGCGACGAGTATCCCTTCTATGTGGAGTACACCTACCGCGACCGCCATTCCGACACCGGCACGGTGAAGGATCCGGTGACGGGCTCGTCGGTGTACCCGAAGCGCGAGAACCAGCAGAAGAAGTACCTGCGCCTGACGCCCAAGCAGCTGGTGGAGGCCGGTTGGACCGTGCGCGTGCGCGTGCAGCCCGACTACGACAAGGATGCCTACGCCAACCAGACCAACGGCACCTACGGCCAGCATAAGGACTACGGCAAGCCCGACGTGGACGATCCGGACGATCTGGCCGATGGCGAGGACGTGAAGCCGCGGGCCCATGGCGGCGAGACCCTCGTCTTCGAGCTGACGCCGCCCGACGACGCCAACGACGCCGAGTTCGTGAAGCACGACAGCATGCTGTCGGCTTACTGGGACAACGTGCGCGCCGACGGCTACGTGGGTGCCGGTGATGTGGTCACCTTGAAGCTGCGCACCCGTATCGACAACGTGGGTTCCGAGGAAGAGGCCCTGGCCGATCTGACCGACGAGAACGGCGAGCCGCTCACCTACGCCCAGCAGCTGAACCTCATCCGCACCTGGTCTACCGAGGCCTCGAAGGCCTACTTCACCACTGAGGACCGCGACGTGGCCTGGCTGCCCCAGACCACGGGCTGGTCGCATCGCTTCACCGCCGATGTGACGACCACGGTGTCGAAGGACGCGAAGGTGTACCGCGCTATGAAGGACGCTGCGGGCAACGTGCTCTACGACGAGCAGGGCTTCGCCCAGATCGAGCCTGTGGTCGATCCGGATGGCGCCGACGAGCAGGAAATCACCTTCAAGGCCGGCGAGCTGTACTACAAGCCCACGGTGCCGACCGATTCCGCCAACGGCTACGGAGTTGCCGGCTTCAACAACCAGTCGCCCGAGTACTTCCAGTGGGTCGACGAGGCTGGCCTGTCCTACGACGTGGAAGGCCATGAGGACCCGGACACCAAGGACTGGGTAGACGATGTGGACTTTGACAAGGACGGCAAGTTCGAGAGCGGCGGCCGCCCCGAGCGCCACATGACCTCCACTTCGGGCGTCTTCAAGATTCGCAAGCCCTCGGCCTCGGTGCGCATTGACACCGGTGCCGTGCGCGTGCCCACCAACGAGGTGAACTCCACCGACTCCACCCAGTCGGGCAACAACTATCTGTACGTGAACCAGGCTATCAACACCGGTGCGGCCGTGAACAGCTTCATCGTGGACTGGCAGGTGCCCCTGTGGGCCCTGGGCTCTCAGTCGGCCGAGAACGCGCCGCTGAACTCAGCCACCATTCCCACGGGCAAGGTGACCCCCGACATCGACAGCGTGAGCTCCGGTGTGTGGGAGATTCCCGGCACCTACCAGCACGTGCTGAAGAACCCCTACCTGAAGGACGCGGACGGAAAGCCCGTCGAAACCGTGGTGGGCGAGGGCACCTATTACTTCCGCGCCGACGGCAGCCAGGTGGGCGCCTGGCGCGTGGACACGAACCGTTCCATTACCGTGAACGGCGAGACGCGCTACCCCTACTTCGTGAACGAGGACGACGAATATGCCGGCGCCAACGGCGGCCCCAACATTCCCTACAACGACTTCGATCGCGTGCACCGCGAGGATGGCGAGAAGGGAACGACTTCCTTCGACACGGTACAGGCCGTCCGTACCGAGCGCGTGCCCGTGGATACCCCCGAGGCTGCGGCGAACCGTGAGATCGAGAAGAAGCTGTGGGTGCTCGTGTACGTGCGCCGCGCCTCCACGAATCTGCGCGATAAGATCAACGGCTACGTGGAGCAGAACGGCAACGTGCCGCAAGATCGCGAGAACTTCTCGGTGCCCGGCACCGATGCCGATCGCGACTACTTCTTCGGCGAGGACGACGCGAGCGACTTCAACACGGCCGACTACCCCTTCATCGACACCTCCAAGAGCATGTACGGATGGGAGTACGTGGGCTCGGTGCAGGTGTCCAAGAAGCAGAACCAGGCCTTTACCAACATCGTGAAGGGCGGCACCCAGATTCGCCAGGTGCGCTGGGTCATCCGCGCCTGCGATGTGGACGAGAACGGCCGGCCCATCATCGACGACGAGACGCTGTCCCACGAGGTGCCGGTGCCCACAGGCTTCCGCCTGGCCACCGACGCCGATCCGGACACGGCCGCCGTCGAGGAGCCCGATGCCATCGACGCGGCCCGCAACAACACCGCCTGGTCCAAGAAGAAGAGCTACACCGACGATACGGTGGAGTACAAGTACACCGAACGCAATCTGGGCAACGTGAACTACCTGGATATGAGCCAGATCTATAAGATCGGACCGAACGAGCTGTACTTCTACGGCGATGTGATCAAGACCGAGAAGGGCGGACGGGTGGATCGCACGCTGAGCGCTGCCGAATACCAGGCGGCCCTGAAGGGCACCGCGCCCAATCCGGCCGTGGGCGGCGAGGACTGCTGGGATCGCACCATCCAGGGCGACCTCATCGTGCGCGAGAACAGCCCCGTGTGGGTGATTGGCTCTTCTATGCCCAGCTCCATCACGAACAATGCCGCCTGCGTGCACGGCTCGGCCTTCATTACCGAGCTGCCCAAGATCCAGGGCACGCCCCAGGCGCTCTACGGCACGCGCACCCTCTCCAATGATGCGGAGGTGGGCCAGTCGCTCACCTTGCTTGCCGACGACGACACGCCGAAAGAGGCGGTTAATGCGGTGGCGTCGGCCTTCGAGGCCAACGGCGCCAAGGTGAATGTGACGTCGGGCGAGACAGGCGGTACCCTGGGCGAGGATCCCGATGTGGTGAAGTCCGACTCGGTGCATGTGAATCACTTTGCCACGGTGGTGCCGCGCTACGATGACACCAAGTATGCTTCCTACGAGCGCAGCCGTTGCGGCTTCTTCCGTTCCGAAGAGAAGCCCACCATCAAGATCGACGCGAAGCAGTGGTACTTCTCCGGCACAGCCAACGACGGCTACGGCTGGAACAGCGAGTCCATCATGCTCGACCCAACCGACTCGTTGTTCCTGCGCTACGAGATCACGCTGTACAACCTGTCCGAGGGCCAGCTGAACCTGCTCGGCCATTCGGCACTCGGCAGCGGGCTCGATAACAGCGGGGAAGTGGGCTACCACGTGGACACCTGCACCAATCCGTCGGTGTCGGCGCTGCTGCCTCGTATCCAGAACTTCGGCCCCACGCCCGGTTCGATGTTCTCCGACCTGCCTGCGCTGACCCGCGATCAGCAGACGCGTCTGAGCCAGGCCGATGCGGTGCAGGCTCTCGGTCAGAAGGTGCAGACCTTCAACTACGACGCGAGCGAAGATATCGTGGACGCCGATGGCAACATCACGCCCGGCCCGTCGCACCAGACCTTCATGAACAACGTGGCGGCCCTGGTGAAGGAGCTCGAGGCCATCAAGATCCTCACCGGCGATCGAGTGCCCGACGGCTCGCGCGATGAGGTGGACAACATCATCAAGGCCATCAACGCTCAGATTGAAGTGTTGAAGGGCTATCAGAAGCGCACGGTGGACGAGAACGGCAACGTGACTGAGGCCCACTACGCGCCCGAGAAGGTCACGCCCACCGATGCGGTGCGCTCCGGCAAGAACATCGTGGCGCAGTCCAATGCGCTGCGCAACCGCGTGACCAAGGAACGCCCCTACAGTCGCGTGGTGAAGTACGTGCCCTACACCGATCTGGACAAGAAAGCCACTCACGATGGCCAGGTGGACGACACGGGCCTGGCCCAGAAGGCCGGCGCGGCCTTGAGCCCCCTGAGCGAGAGCTATCGCCGCAACCCCACCGAGAAGAACGCCTCCAATGCATCGCATATGAACTCCACGGTGCCGCTGTGGACCTACCGCGTGGTGAAGTTCAAGGAGTTCCAGCGCGACACCGAGGGCTACCTGTGGTCGAAGAATGCCGACGACACCTACAACTTCGAGGGTATGGCCGACAGCAACGGCACTATCATCAAGAACCCCGTGCTGCCTGAGGGCGTGCAGCTGCCCACCGAGCCGGTGGGCACCCTGACCGCCTTCGGCAGTCTGACCGATTACGATCCGGTGGAGATCGGCTCGTCGACGGCCGCCCTGCGCGAGGACCCCACCGACCAGACCACGGGCCAGCCGAAGCTCGGCCGCGGCATGGTGGCCAACGGCGGCACTTCCATCTCCGCCAAGGACGAGTTCGCCTACTTGTACAACACGGGCAACGGGGGCACTTCGGCTACGGAGCCCGAGTCGGAGGGATCGACCACGTCCAACACGCGCCGTTCCTTCACGTGGAACTTCGTGGGTCAGAACGACTCCCGCGGCACCCTGAACGCCGGCCAGGCCATCATCGTCGACTTCATGATGCAGTTCTCGCCGAATTCCTCGGCCTCCACCGACGTGGGCAGCGCGCTCGTCTTGTCGTCCTACGCCGACAAGACCGGCTCCTACGACTTCTACGACTGGCCCCTGTTCCAGGTGGAGAACGACCCGGTGACGGGCCAGAAGGTGACGAAGCTCGTGACCAAGGCCATGCTGAACGCCGCCGACAGCTCCATTCAGAAGGACTCCTCCTACCGCTCCGACCTGAACGACGGTAACGGCAACGGCGACCGCTCCGAGACGCTGCTGCGCAAAGACACTTCCTCCATCGGTTGGGCCAACAACGACAACGTGGTGCAGGAGAAGATGGTGCAGCCCGAGTACACCGACGAGAAGTTCTCCAAGCGCTCCCAGACCGCGGCCGTGCCCGAGGGCAGCTCGTACACCTACGAGAACATCCAGCAGTACACGGGCATCAACGAGTCTACGGCGCTTCTGTACAAGCACCCCACCTTCGTGGATGCGCTGCCCTACCCCGGCGACCATATGACGTCCACGTGGGATAGCCGCGCCAAGGCCTACAACCTGCGCCAGTCCCAGTGGTCCGGTTGGCTGGAGGATCTGGACTCCATCAAGGTGGAGTACACCGACACGCGCTCGGTGGAGTCGCTCACCGAGGCCGAGAAAGACGAGCTGGGCCTTACCAACGCCCAGGACGGCGATATTGTAGGCAAGTACGACCTGCGTATCGTCGGAGAGACCGATAAGGTTACCGGCCAGCACCTGGATGCCCAGGCCCAGGTATGGGTGGGCCCCTTCAGCGTGGAGGGAGACGGCGCTGCCAAGAAGATCATCCCGCTTACCCATGAGGATATCGTGCATCCCATCAAGGTGGCCGAAAGCCAGCCCGAGTTCGCCGAGTGGGAGTCCGATAAGGTAGACGAGTTCATGACCCGCTGGGTGGCCGAGCGCACTACGGGCATCGTCGTCGGCGACGATGGCAAGGAAGTGGAAAGCATGTCGGTGTCCTCCTCCATGGCCAAGGCCAACATGGTGGACCTGAACGAGCTGAAGGAGTATGTGAAGGCCCATCCGGCCGAGGAGGAGTCCATTACCCGGGCTATCCAGTCGGTGTGGTGCCGTGTGCTCGATGACGATCTCATCCTCATGGCCCGCAATGGCGACGCGCGTTTGAAGTACACGCTGAAGGCGCCGCTGAACCTTCCCAAGTACCTCGGCAATGCCGGCAAGACCTTCAAGTCCATTGACGGCCTGAAGGAAGACTCCACCGAGCTGCAGAAGCGCCTGTGGGAGACGAGCCAGTGGAACACCTTCATGTCGCAGGTCGACTACCGTTCTGGCGAGAAGGGCCTGACCTATCGCAACCTGGAGGATCGTCCCGCCGGCGTGTACGTGGACGCCCCCGACGGCTACGGCTACATCGGCAGCTACGTGTGGATGGACACCAACTGGGACACGCTGACCAACGATACCGAGGGCGAGCTGACCACCGATACGCTCGGCCGGGAGACCACCTACCACAAGGCCGCCAACGGCCGCTACATCCTGTCCACCGAGAAGTCGGTGAAAGACGGCAAGTATGTGTACACCTACGACGGGGGCAAGGACACGAGCGCCCTCATGAAGGACCTCAACTACGACGGCAAGCCCGACGATCCGGGTGTGAACGGCGTGAAGGTAGAGCTGCTGAACGAGTGGGGCGTGCCGGTGAACCGCGAGGGTCAGGCGGTCACCCAGGTGAAGATGGACTCCACCTCTTCGCAGCTGACGTGGGTGAAGGCCGACCCGAAGACCGGTGCGGCCATCCGCGGCCTGTACGGCTACGAGCCGGTGACCACCGCCGAGGGTGTGGATTTGGGCGCCTACGTGTACACCACCGAGTCCGATTACTACAACAACCGGGGCTACTACATGTTCTCTATGCTGACCCCGGGCAAGTACCGCCTGCGCTTCACCTTCCCGAAGCAGTACGCGAACTACGCGCTGACCACCAAGCGCATCGGTGCCACCGAGGCCCCGGTTATCAACGACAAGGGCGTTGACCAGGGCACCACCGAGAATATCTCCTCCTACATGACGGTGAAGCGCTCGGGCAGCACCATGGTGGCCACCTCCGACGTCATCGACGTGAAGCCGGTGGCCTATGACGCCGACAAGTACTCGGTGGGTCAGGATCCGCAGCACGAGGTGTACGACGCGAAGATGACCAGCTACAACGTGGGTATCGCGCTGCCGGTTACCTACGAGGGCGTGGCCTACCGCGACGACAAGCTGGCCGGTTACGAGGATCAGGAGGAAGATCCCGACTTCGGCGACGGCGACGGCGATGGCGGCGAAGAGGAGGGCCCGGGCAATTCCGGCGGCAACTCCGGCGGCGACATCTTCGGCAAATCGGCTACCGCGTCGGCCGCGCCCGCTGCGGCAACCCCCGACCTGACGGGCGAGGCGGGCATCTCCACGATGTCGCTCACGCCCGACAACGCGCCGGCCTACGACGCCTCCAAGGGCGAGCTTCCTCCGTTCATCATGGTGAACGGCAAGCCCACCCTGAACCTGAACAAGTATCTGGAAACCGACGGGTCGGTGGATCCGGAGCTTATCGACGGCGTGCTCGATTGGGTGAACGTGAACCTGGACGAGCCGAATCCCTACGAGTTCGCCCTGGAAGTGGAAGAGCTGCGCCTGAAGAACATGATGGTGCAGGTGATGGTGTACGACGAGAAGACCCGCAGCTGGAAGCAGGCCTACGACACCAACGGCAACAAGGCCATCACCCAAACCGACTGCAACCTGGAGGTGACGCTCGACGGCGGCGCCACCTGGCAGCGCGCCTTCGACGACAACGGCAACAACCTGGTGAGCGCCGAGGTGATCGACGCGCTCGACCAGACCACCGAGTGGCGATGGGTGCCCGCCGCCAGCGGCGCGGCTGCCGAGGCCTCGGGCTCCTTCAAGTTCAACCTGGAGCCGTTCCACAACTACAAGGTGGTCTGCCGCGACACGAAGAACCGCGTGCTGAAGCCCTCGGTTATGAACTGGGAGGACAGCCCGCTGACCCGGCCCACGAAGAACGCCGAGGACCAGACGCTCGATGCCGACGGCAAGCCGAAGGACCAGGTGGCGGCCATGTGGGACAACGACCTGTGGCTGAAGGGCGGCGTGGCCGAGACCAACAGCTTCTACGCCGAGGTGCCCACCGACGCCTCGGGCCGTGCGCTGTACGAGGATCCGAAGAACACCTGGAAGGGCTATAAGATCTACGACAAGCTGGCGCTTGGCTGGATCGACGGCACCAAGGGCTTCCTCGGCAACTACGTGTGGTCGGACAAGAACGACGGCACCGAAACCAGCGGCCTGTTCTACGACGGCCTGCAGGGCGACGTGCCCAATGTGGGCGTCGGCCAGGTGGAGGTGACGCTCGAGCAGTACTACTGGCTGCCCGATGACGCGAAGACTGACGATCCCGCCAACTACGACCCGGGTACGCCGGGCAAGGACGGCACCGGCCAGGGCCGCTGGGTGCTGAACGATTTGGAGTACAAGACCACGCGCTCCACGTCGGCTGGCAGCTATATCTTCAAGGGCGTGTCCACCTATGTGGCCGACCCGAACGCGCCCAAGACCGTGAAGGACGAGGACAAGACGAAGTATCTGGCGGGCTACCGCATCCGCATCGACCGCGATGCGCTGAAGCTGGTTACCCGCGACTACGGCGTGACCTTCCGCAACGTTCCCGCGAACCCGCTCACCGGCACCTTCGACGAGGAAGTCGACTCGGATGCCGCCATGGCGGTGCAGCCGGTGAAGGACGCCAACGGCAACGACTACGTGCAGGACGGCAAGGTGGTGTACGCCTACTACCTGAACGAGGCGCCCTCGGCCCGCAACGAGCTGTTCCCGCAGCCTGCGGGCAACGATGACGACGTGGCCTACCAGACCATGGTGGTGCTGGCCGGCGACACCGATGTGGCCGTGCGCAACAGCCTTATCAGCTATCTGACGAGCAACAACATCATAAGCGAGGACGGCGCCGGCGTTCTGACGGTGGATGAGCTGATCGACCGCCTGTCCACCGAGCAGCTGCGCGACTACCTGCTCGCGAACAACGCCATCGAGGAGAGCGACAACCTGAGCGATGCCGAGATGCGCCGTCTGGCTGCCAACCACTCCGGTGCCTCGGATGAGAACGTGCGCCTCGTGAAGGGCGGCTATTCCAACAGCGCCCCGCTGAACTCTTACGACCTGGGTGCCGCCGAACGTATCGAGCACTGGGACGTGGGCTTGGTGGAGGTGCCGCGTTCAGCCATCACCGGCAAGGTGTGGAACGACGATAACTACGACGGCATCATGGACGACGACGAGCCGGGTATGGCCGGCGAGTCGGTGTCGGTGGAGCAGTACTACTATAAGGACGGTGCCTGGGTACGCAACGACCGCTTCGGCGACGACGAGCGCACGAGCGTGGCGGCCAACTGGAAGACCGAGGCCCGTACCGACTTCCAGGGCAACCCCGAGACCTGGTGGGTGCGCGAGTACCCCGGCGTGGACGGGGCCCCGGTGAAGGTGGAGATGAAGGCCGAGCTGGACGGCGACGGAAATCCGCTTCTGGGGGCCACCTATCCCTCCGGCGAGACGGCTGCGGGCGGTTTCGTGACCGTGCACACCGACGAGGAGGGCGTCTACACCTTCGAGAACCTGCCGACCGCCTACACCGATGCCGACGGCGAGCATTACCTGGCCGCCTATCGTGTGGTGCTGAACGGCCTGCACAAGGACGTGGTGACCGACGACGACGGCAACGAGTTGTACGCCACCCCGTGGATGATGACCCACTACCACCAGGGCGACGATGTGGCTGCCGACTCCGACGTGCGCGACAGCGCCTCGCCGGTGCAGGCCTCCTACAAGGTGATCGGCCGCGAGGACGTAGACGGCTCGACGGCGCTGCGCGCCTTGGACGGCCAGATCATCCTGGCTGCCAAGGTGGGCGCCGGTCGTACCCATGCCGGTCAGCCCTCCCAGGTGGAGGTGCCCCGCGCCGACGTGCACGAGGGCGCCGAGGGCACGGTGGCCTACGACTACCTGACCCGTCGCGCCGAGGAGGTACCGGGCGGCGATGTGGGCGAGCTGGCTGTGCCGCGCCGCGAGATCGCTGGCCGTGTGTGGCATGACGCCGACTACGACGGCGTGCAGAAGATGATCGAGAAGGTCACCGACGAGCCGCTGCTGGACGCCGAGGGCGACCCGGTGCTCGACGAGAACGGCCAGCCGGTCATGAAGACCGAGAAGGTGTACGACCAAAGCGAGCCGGGTCTTGAGGGCGAGACAGTCACCCTGACCCAGTACTACTACGACGAGACCCAGACCAATACTGAGGAGGGCGACCCCAACGAGGGCACCCACTGGATTCGCAACACGGCCTTCGCCGCCGACGGCTACAACGTGCTGGCCGCCATTGCCACCGATGACTGGGCGGCCGATGCGGTGCTCACCGACGACGGCCAGGTGACCATTACGACCCAGGCCGACGGCCTGTACCGCTTCCGCAACCTGCCGACGGCTTACATCGATAGCAAGGGCGCGCTGTATCTGGCCTCCTACCGCGTGGTTTTGGGCGGCCTGCACAAGCAGGAGGTTGCGGATGCGAGCGGCACGGTGACCTCGGCGGTGCCGTGGATGATGACGCGCACCCACGCCGGGAGCGACTACGAGGCCGACTCCGATGTGCGCGACAACCTGTCGGGTATCGAGGAGCGCTACCACCTGGTGGGCCGCGATGCCATCAGCGCCGATCTTGACGGCGTGCGCGGGCTGGAGGGCCAGGTCATTCTGGCGGCTCCGCGTGATGCGGCCGTGCCCGCCGGCGATCAGACGGTGCAGCAGGCCGTGAGCGCCGGCGAGGTGATCGAGAACGCCGAGGACAGCGTGATCTACGACATGCTGAGCGCTCGCAAGCCGGCCGACGAGGCCTACGACGGCGGCGACGCCGGCCAGCTGCCGGTGCCTACCCGCTCGCTCGAGGGCCTGGTGTGGCGCGATGCCAACTACGACGGCTTGCAGGATACGAAGACCACCGAGCAGATCACTCTGCCCGACGGCACCGCGGCCACGAAGCTCGTGGAAGAGGGCCTGGTGGACCAGGTGATCACGCTGGAGCAGTGGTACTACGACCCGGCTAACGTGAATCCCGACAGCGCCCCGGCCTTCCTCACCCCGGACTACGATCGAGACGAGCTGAACCTCTCGGGCAAGATCGACCCGGCCTACGACACGAGCCACTGGTTCCGCAACGAGAACTTTGGCGCGGACATCTACACTGGCCTGCGCGATGCGGAGCATCCGCTCGTGAAGGGCACGTGGGACACCGCCGACACCACGGTGGCCGATGGCGTCATTACCATGAAGACCAATGAAGACGGCCTGTACCGCTTCGACAACCTGCCGACGGCCTACACCGACGAGACGGGCAAGCAGTATCTGGCGGGCTACCGTGTGAAGCTGCATCGCCTGACCGAGAACTACGACCACGAGCACTACGGCAAGCCCGAAGAGGGCGCGTGGATGATGACCCGCTTCCACGAGGGCACCGAGGCCGCCGTGCTGCCGACCGATTCCGACCTGCCCGATAACTTGGGGCTGACGGGCGGCTACCCGCTCATCGGCCGTGAAGCCTTTGTGGCCGACGAGACCACCGACGAGGACGGCAATGTCACCGTGACGCCCAAGCGCTATTTGGGCGAGCGTCAGGAGATGCTGGAGGGCCAGGTCATCCTGGCCGCGCAGAGCGACAAGGCGCGCGGGGCCACGGCGGAGCAGGCCATTGCCGCCACCGACTTCCAGAACGATCGTGCGGCCGGCGAGCGCATCACCTTCGATTGGATGGGCGCCCGAGCCTACGAGGACGGCGCCGATGCCGTGGAGGGCGGCGATGCCGGCGAGCTGCCGCCGCCGACCCAGGACATCGTGGGCATCTTCTGGAACGACGCCGACAACGACGGCGTGCAGTCCCTCGACGATGCGGGCAACCCCATCGTGATGAATCCTGAGGGCGAGCGCGTGATCGTGGACTACGACGAGGACGGCACCGTGCAGGTCTACGAGGCCATCATCTCGGGTGCCGAGGGCGGCGAGGTGGATGCCGACACGGTGACCACCCGCGGCGAGCGCATCCAGTACTCCGAGAAGCAGGCCGACGGCTCGCTGGTGCTGTACAAGCGGAATCCCGACACGGGCGCCTTCGATGTGCAGCATACCTATGCGCCTACCGAGGTGGGCGACGCCTACCGCGACGGCACCGTGTACGACGAGAACGCCAGCGAGGACGGCATCAACAACGCCCGCGTCACGCTGGAGCGCTATATTCCCAGCGAGGACGGCGGCTGGGTGCCTGATCCCGAGTGGGTTGACAGCACCAAGTACGACCTGGACGGCAAGACCTGGGAGGATTATCGGAACAGCCCCTCCACCGTGTGGGGCGACGACCCGCAGCACGTGCAGCACACCAAGGTGCAGGCCTACGCACCGGCGGATGACGAGGGCGCCGAGCCGGTTATGCGCGCCGGCGTGTACCGCTTCGAGGATCTGCCGACCCAACGTGCCGACGCGGACGGCAAGAAGATCATCTACGGCTACAAGGTGCGCTACACCGACGCCGGCTACAAGCAGCGCGCGTGGATGATCGCCAAGTATCAGCAGAAGGACAACTTCACGCAGGACTCCGACCTCATCAACACCAACGCGAACCTCATGCAGGGCAGCGAGTACGACGTGCTGCTGAACCGCCGCGACGAGAGCTCGGTGCTTGGCAACCTGACGGGCGGCAACCCGTCCAACAACGACAACCAGGACAAGGGCGTGCTCACTTTGGAGGAGGCCCTGGCCCAGAAGAAGACGGCGGTTCGCGAGGCTGTGACGGGCAACACGCCGGCGGTGGCCCTCGCCTCGGTGATGGCTTCCACCGTGGTGGCAACGGCCATGGCAGCGGGGGCGGACGCCACGGCGGCCGAGGCCGAGCTGTACGATTTGGGTGCCGGCTCCGACCGTGCCTACAACGACGCGGCCCTGCTGAAGCGCAAGACCGGCACCATCGAGGGCGTGCTGTTCCAGGACGCCGACTACGACGGCGTGAACGACGCGAGCGAGCCGAAGCTCGAGGGCAAGCGGGTGTACCTGCGCGCCTGGGGCCTGAAGCTCGTGACCGACGGCAGCGACGAGTGCCACTGCGACGAGCCCGCCGAGGGCGCGGCTGGCGAGCTGCCGGTGGCCCCGGGCCGTGTCACGGCGCTTGACGTGACCGGCCAGCCGTTGGCCCCGGGTCACCACTACGAGTGGGTGGCCGAGGAAGGCGAGCCGGCATCTGTGCTCACCGACGCCAACGGTCGCTTCGCCTTCGACGATCTGCCCGCTGCCACCCGCAACGTGCGCAACGGCAACGAAGAGGGCAACGACGACGTGCTCGTGACCGACGACTGGGGCGACTGGTATCTGCTCGGCTACACTCTGGAGGTGGAGGGCAACAGCAGCTCCGAGGGCGTGCTCGGATTGCCGGTCACGCGTCTTCTGGACGATGCCGACGACGATCCGGTGAGCCGTGCCTCCTCGAAGGTGCACCGCTCGATTGATTCCGCGGCCCTGAACGACCGCCTGGCCACCTCGGCGCAATACCGCGACGATCGCTACGTCATCACGCTCGCGGCGGTGAACGAGCAGGGCGACGACAAGTCGGTGCTCGACGGCCGCCTTGTTCTGGCCGACCATGCCACGACGGCTGAAGACGAGGTGGGCGCCACCGAGGATGTCTACTATGTGAACGCCAACGGCATGGAGTTCGACCTGTCTACCATCCGCGATGCCGACTGCATGAACGGCGGCTTCGGACCCTTCGGCCGCGGCACCATTGCCGGCGTGGTATGGGACGATGCCAACTACGACGGCATCCGCAACTACAAGAGCTCGCTCGACGTGCCCGAGGAGGAGCCGGGCGAGGGAGATGCGTCCGACGAGGGCGCCTCGACGGCCGCCGAGACCGGCGATGTCGCCGGTGCCGACGATCCCGCCGGCGACGATACCGAGGGCGATGGCCCCACCTCGGTGGTGGATCTGGAGGATCCGCTCGTGGGCGAGACCATCTATGTGACCCAGGAGTACTTCGACCAAGCCAGCGGCCGCTGGGTGCTGAATCCCGACTTCGGGGGCACCTTGAAGCCGCAGGTGGGCGACTTGACCGCCACGGACGCCTCGGTGTCGGTGCGCTATGTGACCGCCGGAACCCAGTACGCCATCGGCCGCTGGGTGAACGGGGCCTTCGAGCCGCTGGCAGTGAACGCGTCGGGCGACACCGTGTGGTTCGCCGATGAGGAAGACGCCGATGTGGACAATGCGACGGTCTTCCCGTGGGTGACCGATGCCGCGGGCCGCTTCTCCAACGGCATGGCCGCTGGTGCGGGGGCGCTGGCCATTGCGCCGAACACCGAGTACGCCGTCATCTGCCGCCAGAAGAACTCCGATGGCGCATGGGTGGTCAGCGATCCCACGTACGTGTGCACGCGCGGTGGCGCCGAATTGGCCGACGTTCCGTTCGCCGAGGGGCCGGTCACGGCCGAGGCTGGGGCCATCGCGTTCACCGAGAAGGCTGACTGGTGGAAGACCGTGGCCGGCTGGGAAGACGCCGATGCCCGCAACGGCTGGGAGTACGCGGCGGTGCCGGTGGATGCCGTTGACACGACCGGCGCGCGGTGGTTCCGCAAGAACGCCGAGGGCGTGGTAACCATCGCCGGGCTCGATGCGCGCACCGAGTATCGCCTGGTGGCTCGCATTCGTGCCTTCGACGAGTTCGACGTGCCCGATGTGACCTATAAGAAGTACGAGGACGCCGTGGCCGAGCTGGAGGCGCTGGGTCTGGTGGTCGATCCGGACGGTGCGGTAGAGGAGTACAGCTACACGGTGCCGGCTGGTGCGGTCGTTCGCACCGAGCCGGCCGCCGGCGAGGCGGTACGCGCGGGCATGACGGTGCAGATCGTCGTGTCTACCGGCGAGCCCCAGGCGATGCCGGTGCCCGACCTGTCCGGCATGAGCCGCGAGGACGCCGAGGCCGCTCTGGCCGCCGCAGGCTTGAAGGTGGGCGTGCCCATCTCCGAGACGAGCATGACGGTGCCCGAGGGCCACGTTATCCGCACCAATCCGGCCGAGGGAACCGAGGTGCTCTCCGGCGCGACGGTGCGCCTGGTGGTGTCGGCCGGCAAGCCGCAGGCCGCGGTGCCCGATGTTGAGGGCATGACCCGTGCCGATGCCGAGGCCGCCCTTGCGGCTGCCGGCTTCGCGACGGTGGTTTCCGAAGAGGCCGACGCTACGGTTGCGGCGGGCACCGTGTTGCGCACGGCACCTCCGGCGGGTACGTCGGTGGCCGTTGGCGCCACGGTGACCCTTGTGGTGTCGAGCGGGCCTGCGGGCTCTGGCGATGGCTCCGGCGAGGGTGCCGGCGGCGAGGCCGGCCAGCCCGAGGGCGGCTCGGGCGAGGGCTCCGGTGGCGGCGACGCCGCCGAGGGCGGCTCGGGCGACGGCGGTGCGACCGAGGGCGGCGAGGGGGCCGCTGCGGCGCTGTTCGCCTCCTTCCAGGCTCTGCCGCTGCGGTCGGCAGCTCCGGCTGTGGCATCGCCCTTCGCCATGGGCTCCCACGACGAGTTCGACGGCGGTTTCACCCTGCGTACCCTGGCTACGGTGACCGGCGATTCTGTCGACTACATCCCCGAGGGCGGCACCGATCCGCAGCCTTCGGTGAAGCCGGCGCCTCCCGGATCGCGCTCCACGGTGACCGACTCCGAGGGCATCTACCGCTTCGACGGCCTGCAGTGCTTCGTGCAGAAGGGCCCCGACGGCAAGCTTGTGGAGTACGAGGTGCGCGGTGCTGCTGACGAGGTAATTCAGACGCGCTACACCGTGTACATGGCCGAGCTGAACAACGGCTATGTGATGTCGCGCTTCCATGTGGGCGGCGGTCTGGATTCCGACCTGACCCGTAACGACTCGGGCTCCCTCACGCTGCGCAAGGCCATGACCTACCGCAACGGCATTACGCTGAACGACGGCCATGTGTACCTGAGCCGCGAGACGCGCAACCCCGAGGACGCCAACCCCGACGAGCCGCTGTTCGGGTCTCAGTACGACGACGACCCCGCCGATGCGACGCGCGTCATGTTCGACGTGCCCGCGCCGCTGACCTCCAAGCTGGACGCCGGCGCCAAGGCGCCGAACCTGAACACCATCTCCGGCATCGTGTGGAACGACGGCAACGGCAACGGCGTGCGCGAGGCCGGCGAGGCCGGAGTGGCCGGAGCGACGGTGCGGCTGACCCGCTACTGGTACGACGTGGAGAGCTCCACGTGGGTGTACGACAAGGAGTACAACGAGCGCGTGCCCGAGGAAGACGAGACGCCGAGCACGCTGGTGACCGGGTCCGACGGCCTCTACGAGTTCGACGAGCTGCCCGCTACCGACGAGATCGTGGTGCACAACGCCGCGCTGAACGTGGTGTACGGCTACCGCGTGAACGTCGTGGACATCCCGGCCCGCTTCATGGTGTCGAAGATGAACGCTGGCGACGACATCGTGGTGGATTCCGACCTGAACGAGGCCAACACCCGCCTGGATCCCGAGGGCGACGTGGCGGTGGACGGCCTTATAGTGCTGGCGATGATGGCCGATGAGGCCGATGCTCCCGAGTCGAAGATCGACGGGCCCGACGGGGCCGAGTGGTCAACGCTCGGTTCGGTGTCGAGTCCCCACAACGATGCCGGCCTCGTGCCCTTCAACAATGTGAGCTTCGGCGGCCATGTGTGGCTTGATGCGAACAAGGACGGCCTGCAAGCCGACACCGACGAGCTGGCGGTGGGCAAGGAAGTCGTCCTGGAGCGTCAGACCACGACCTTCGCCGACGCCGTGAGGAACGGCTGGATGAGCCGCATCACCGACGGCGTTGCCACGAGCGACCTGAACGTGGAGGGCGAGCCGCTGAAATCGACGGAGCGCTATCTGGATATCGCCTGGGTGCTCGGCGAGACCGACGAGAAACCCGACGACGCCGATGACGAGCCCACGGTGGATGCGCCGGGTACGAACGACGGCGCAGACGACGCGACCGGCAACGATACGGGCGATACGGCCGGCGACGGCTCCACGACGCCTGATGCTGGTGCCGCGGTGGCTCGGAGCAACGAGGCGGCCGACGGCAATGGGGCCGCCGACAACGATGACGCGTCGGACAATACCGACGAGGGTGCCAGCTCGGTGGTCGACGCCGAAGTGGCCGCAGCGCGCCTCGAGCGCTTGCTGGCCATGGACGTTGCCGATCCGAAGGCCGGTCTCGATCCGGTTCAAACCGACGGCATCCTGTCGGAGGGCAGCTGGACCGAGGTTGCCCGTCAGCAGACGGACATGGAGGGCGCGTACTTGTTCGGCGGCGTGCCCGCTATGGACGAGTACGGCAAGCCCTACGTGTACCGTATTCGCCTGGAGAAGCCAGCCGAGGCCGAGTTCGTGCCCGTGAACGTGGGCACCGACGACAACCTCGACAACGATCTGGCGCATCTGAACCTGCGTGGCGAGGAAGCGCCGGAGAACATGGGCGTGACCGAGGTCATGGGCGTGGTCAGCCCGCGTGGCATGACCAACGCTTACGGCCTGGCCTACCATGCGGCCTCGGCGGGCAGCTGGGTGCGCGAGACCGGTCGCGCGGTGGATCCCGGCTATTATGTCGAGAGCGAGCCGCTGCCGGGCACTAAGGGGCCTGACGACTGGATCACCAAGGTCTTCGAGAACGATTGGCTCACGCGCATCTTCAAGGCGCTGTTGCCGCAGACCGGCGACACCACCTCGCTGCTGCGTCTCATCTTGGCGGCCATCGCGGGCTTCGCGGCCATGATGATCATCCTCTCGCTGCTGCGCCGCCGCGAGGAGGAGTCGCAGGAGCCCCGCTGGGTTGATGTGACGGTGTAGAACAGCCTTACGTGCCCCGGGCGGAGGTTTGAGGCCCCGGGGCACGGCTTGGCGCGGGGAAGCCATTGGGGCCGCCCCGCATGTGACGGAGAGCGGGACGAGGAACGGCCTTGTCCCGCTCTTCTGCTATGATAGGGTGCGCTTTGCCGGCATCGGTGCTCTGCGTGCGTCTCTATGCGCCTTCCTGACGTCGGCTCCCAAGAGGCGGTTCCCGCGAGAAAGGCCCTCCATGCTCTTCGCCGATATCGATATTCTGGACGAGAACTTCGCCGTGCGACCCCACCAGTGGGTGGGCGTGCGCGACGGCCGCATTGCCTACGTGGGCGCCAAGCCGCCCGCAGCGGAGGTGGCGGCCTCCTTCGGCGAGGTGTACGACGGCGCGGGCAAGCTGCTCATGCCGGCGCTCTACAACGCTCACGCCCACGCCCCCATGACGCTTCTGCGCGGCTATGCCGAGAACCTGCCGCTCCAACGCTGGCTCGAGGAGCGGTGCTTTCCCTTCGAGGCCAAGATGACCGCCGAGGACTGCTACTGGGGCACGGTGCTCGCCTGCGCCGAGATGGCACGGTTCGGCGTTGTCAGCTTCTCGGATATGTACTACGCCTCCGAGGGGCGCTCGCGCGCGGTGCTCGAGGCGGGCATGAAGGCCAACATGTGCGAGGGGCTTGTGGCCTTCGAGGAGAAGCCCTATGCGGAATACCCCATCTGCGCTCAGATGGAGGAGCTCGTGCGCCATTGGCACGGGGCGGGGGAGGGTCGCATCCGCATCGACTACAACATCCATTCGGAATACCTGTCCACCGAGACCGTATGCCGCGACATTCTCGACATCGTGCGCGGAACCGATTTGCGCCTGCACATCCACCTGTCCGAGACTGAGAAGGAGGTGCGCGAGTGCCGCGAGCGCCACGGAGGACTCTCGCCGGTGGCGTACTTCGATAGCCTGGGTCTGTTCGACGTGCCGGTGACGGCGGCCCATTGCGTGTGGGTCGATGAGGCCGATCTGGATATCCTGGCTGCCCATGGTGTGTTTGTGGCCAACAACCCCGCTTCCAACATGAAGCTCGGCAGCGGGTTCGCCCCCATCCCCGAGATGCTGCGCCGGAATATTCCCGTGTGCCTCGGGTCGGACGGTATGGCGTCGAACAACAGCCACAACCTCTTCCGCGATATGTACCTGCAGGCGCTTATCTACAAGGGGGCCGACCTGGATCCGACGGCGGTGACGCCCCAGCAGGCCCTGGCATCGGCCACGCGTGTGGGCGCGCTCTCCCAGGGTCGTGACGACTGCGGTTCCGTCGCCGAGGGCATGCGCGCCGATCTGTGCGTGCTGGACACGTCGGGGCCCTCGTGGTGCCCGGCGACCGATGTGGTGTACAACATCGTATACGCGGGGGATGGGGCCGATGTGGTGCTCACCCTGTGCGACGGCGAGGTGATCTACCGCGACGGCGCCTGGCCCACCATCGACGTGGAGCGCGCCAAGGCCGAATGCGCCGCCCGCGCCGCCCGCATCATCGCCGAGCTGTAGAGGCGGTTTTGCAGGGCAGGCCTCGCGCTTTCCCGTATGGCCCCGGCGCTCGATAGAGCCGTTGCTCCGGCGAGTCGCGGCGGTAGGGGCCTACAGCCCGTATTCCTCGAGGAGGCGAGCTCGGGCATCGGCATCGGCCGCCGCTCGGCGGGCGTCCTCGGCCCGACCCTCGGCGAAGAGCCGCTCCATGAGCGCCGCCATGGCGGCCTCGCCCTCCGACCGTCCCTCGGCAAGACCTTCCGACCGGCCGTCCTCGTAGCTGATGCGGGCCTGGATGCGAGCGTCGTCCTCCACGGTGAGAAACGGCATCATGCTCTCCTTCCATGCGGCATCGATGTTGATGCAGGCCATCTCGTCCTCAATGAGCCTTATAAGGCTGTCGTCTTGGGGCGTCGTGCCGGTGTCCACAAACCGAAGCAGGTCCCGCAGCGGGCCCCCGGCAATCTCGCGCCATCGGCTTGCGTCTAGGATAACCCATCGGAAGCCGTGCCCGCAATCGAAATCGGGCTGCTCGCGACACCGCCCCGCAACCGTCCCGGAACCGTACAGAGACCGTCCTCGGTCGAAATCACGCTGCATCAATTCAGACCATGATGGTTCGTTGATCTGCAGAAGTTCACTTATAAAGAAATATGACCAAACCGATCAAAAACCCTTGCGGGGGGTGTCTCTATAGTTTTGTCAACCCCTTGGCTGGCTCGGTGCAGCAGGGA
>ERZ777306.394-NODE-394-length-88862-cov-14.702028_pt1 | contig 88862 bp, 72 predicted proteins | sample MGYA00374966_ERZ777306 | MGnify/ENA primary metagenome ERZ777306 (study PRJEB29329, sample SAMN06343882) | mouse gut metagenome | isolation source: Mouse cecum | place: Austria: Vienna | collected 2014-11-15 ...
GTCCGACTTATACCCCAAAATTCGATGTTTTCAAATTTTTGTCATGTACTTAACAGTCCGTTATAAGCTAAATGCTGCAAAGATCAAATACAAGGGCACGGGTGCGGGTGATTCGCAGAAGAGCCGTATGTGACCGACTTTGTCTTCTGAACGACAGGTTTCTTTGTATATCTTTATTCCAGTTTGTTTGGCACCGGGGAAGGGCAGGATTCCCCGGTGCCGGACAAATACTGCTGTTCTGCATACCGTAGATGGAATCATTAAAAACTACCGGTCTCACTTAGAGATTCAGTGCCTGCCTCATCCTTTTTTCTGCTTTTTCTTTGTAAATGTGTCAACTATCTCTTATTTTTGTGTACAAATAGAAACTCAATAAAACTTCACAGCCATGTCCGAAGAAATGCAAGACAAGTACATTCGTTTCGACTGGGCCATCAAGCGCCTGCTCCGTCAGAAAGCCAATTTCGATGTATTGGAAGGATTCCTCACCGTCTTCCTTGGCGAGAAAGTGACCGTCGACGAGATACTGGAGAGCGAGGGTAACCAGCAGGCTGCCGATGACAAGTTCAACCGGGTAGACATCAAAGCCAAGAACAGCAAGGGTGAAATCATCATCATCGAGATTCAGAACACCCGCGAATTATACTACCTGGAGCGCATTCTTTATGGCGTGGTGAAGGCCATCACCGAGCACATCTCCTTGGGAGAACGTTATTATCAGGTGAAGAAAATCTACTCCATCAGCATCCTCTACTTCGACATCGGTCAGGGTGACGACTATCTGTATCACGGTCAGAACACCTTTATCGGTGTGCACACCAAAGACCAGTTGCGCATCAGCACTAAGGAGAAAGATGCCATTGTCACCCGTATGCCGTCCGAGATATTTCCCGAGTATATCCTTATCCGTGTCAACCAGTTCAACGAAGTAGCCACCACCCCGCTGGAAGAGTGGATGGAGTATCTTAAAAACGGAATCATCCGTTCCGACACGAATGCTCCCGGCTTGGGGGAAGCTCGCGAAAAGCTGAAATATTACTCCATGTCCGCACAAGACCGTAATGCCTACGACGAACATCTTAGTGCCATCATGATACAAAACGATGTGCTCGATTCTGCCAAGTTGGAAGGATTGATGGAAGGCAGAGCGGAAGGTCGTGCTGAGGGTCGCGCGGAGGGGCGTGCAGAGGGTATCGTCGAGGGTCGCGCGGAAGGCCTTGCTGAGGGTCGTGCTGAAGGTATTGCCGAAGGCTTCCGGAAACGCAGTCTGGAAATAGCCCGCAACCTCAAAGCCATGGGGCTGGCTCCGGAAGCCATCATCCAAGCTACCAAGCTGACTACCGAAGAGATTGCCCGGTTGTGATGTTTTTTTGCGAAGCGGTAAATGCGGGTGTCTTGCCGGATACTGGCAGGATGCCATGAGGAGAACTTTTCAAAACGGAGTTCGTTCCGCTTCGTGATTTGGAAGATAAACGCTATATTTGCGAAAATTAATTCTTGATATTATGAATACAATCCTACAATTAGCTCCACAGAATGTATGGAAGCACTTTTATTCACTGACTCGGATTCCTCGTCCGTCAGGGTATATGGAAAAAATTACCGAATTTCTTATTGACTTTGGAAAAGGGTTGGGTTTGGAATCATTTGTCGACGAAGCCGGCAATGTAATTATCCGTAAGCCTGCCACTCCGGGCATGGAGAACCGCAAAGGAGTTATTTTGCAGGCACACATGGACATGGTGCCTCAGAAAAACAACGATACCGTACACAACTTTACCGAAGACCCCATCGAAACCTATATCGACGGCGATTGGGTGAAAGCCAAAGGAACCACGCTGGGAGCGGACAATGGCTTGGGAGTGGCTGCCATCATGGCGGTGCTCGAAGACGGTAATTTGAAGCATGGCCCGCTGGAAGCTTTGATTACCAAAGATGAAGAAACGGGAATGTATGGCGCGTTCGGCCTGAAACCCGGAACTATGCAAGGACAAATTCTGCTGAACCTTGATTCTGAGGACGAGGGCGAACTCTATATCGGTTGTGCCGGTGGTATTGACATCACGGCTACGCTGGAATACAAGGAAGAAACTCCTGCTGCCGATCTGACGGCGCGCAAGATTACGCTAAAAGGATTGCGCGGCGGACACTCCGGACTGGAAATAAACCAAGGACGTGGCAATGCCAATAAGCTGCTGGCGCGTATCGTTCACGACCTGCTGATTGAGTTCGACTCGCAGTTGGCTAATTTCGAGGGTGGAAATATGCGTAATGCTATCCCTCGTGAAGCACATGCCGTATTGGTGTTCAACCCCGAAGATACAGAGGGGCTGGAAGAGTATATCAAGGAATACGAGGCGCAGCTCAACGAAGAATATGCTTCCATCGAAAGTGGCATTCTGTTGCAGATAGAGGAGGTGGAACTTCCTGCCGCCATTGTGCCGGAAGAGATTCAGGACAACATGATTAATGTCTTGATGGCTTGTCAGAACGGTGTGATGCGCATGATACCTACCGTGCCCGATACGGTGGAGACTTCATCCAACTTGGCCATTGTGACCATTGATGGCGGTAAGGTGGCCATCAAGATTCTGGCTCGCAGCTCTTGCGACACGATGAAGGATTTTCTGGCCGACAGCTTGACATCTTGTTTCGCCATGGCAGGTATGAAGGTGGAGTTGAGCGGCAGCTATTCAGGTTGGCAGCCCAATGTGGATTCTCCCATCCTGCATGCCATGAAGTTGTCCTATAAGCAACAGTTCGGTGTGGAACCCGCGGTGAAGGTGATTCATGCCGGTTTGGAATGTGGCATCATCGGTGCCGCTTGTCCGGGACTTGATATGATTTCTTTCGGTCCTACTTTGCGTTCTCCTCATTCACCGGATGAGCGTGCGCTGATTCCTACTGTTTCCAAGTTTTATGATTTCTTGGTGGCTACGCTGGAACAGACTCCTGAAAAGTAGAGAATACTTTATATAATGAATAAGGGCAGGGTGTTTTATAAGCATCCTGCCTTTTTTGTCTGTGATGGTTTGTCTCCTTTCTCCCTGAAAATTGACTTAAATCAATAAATGTGTTATGAAACATGTTTTTCTCTAATTTATTACTTGCCGTCTTGAACAAAGGTCTTATTTTTGTGTTGTAAAACATGAAAACAATAGAAAACTAGTAGATTTTTTAAGGATAACAAGATTGATTTTAGGAGGATAACAAAATGAAAATGTTAAAGAGTTTTTTTAAGCATGTCGGTGAGGCCGATAAGAACATTTGGGGTTACGTAATGCTTTAAGTATTTTCCCCTTTTGAAGTATTGAATTTTAGTTTTGAGGTATTGGTTTAATTTTTTAAGATTATGAAAAAGAAGATTGCAAATTCATTTAAGCACATTCTTGCCGTAGCTGGTAAGAATTGGATGGAGGCAATGAGGTATTATAGCCTTCAAATGTGAGTACGCTAACATTCAAGTATAGAACAAGGGATATGTTTTCGAAACATATCCCTTGTTTTTTGTAGGAGCAGAATAAGATTTTTTATATCCGAAAGTACATTTTTTTGAACTTTATTCACTTCCTTTGTTATTAATACAAAGACTAACAAACGAATAATTATGAGAGTAATTCAAAGAACCTGTAGCATATTGTTGCTGCTGGTTACATTGGGCGCTTCGGCATCGTATGCGCAGACGTATGATAAGTGGTGGAAGCAGGTGGAGCAGGCTCAAAAGAAAAGCCTGCCTCAAACAGTGATAAAACTGGCTGATGAAATCTATCGGAAAGGCAGGCAGGAGCAGAATGCTCCGCAAATGTTGAAAGCCTACATTTGCAGGGAGACTTATCAAAAGGGGGTGACTCCGGACAGCCTTTACTCCAGTCTGAAATATATGGAATCTTGGGCGCAATCGGAGAGGAATCCGGTGAACAAGGCTATTCTGCACTCTTTGTTGGCATATGAATATGCTGGTTTGATGCGGAAGAATCGCCGTGTCTTGCTGTCGCGTACTCTGCTGGATGTTGACGAGGTTCCGGAAGATATCCGTGAGTGGAGTATCAGTCAGTTTGTAGACAAGATAGATAGGTATAACTGTGCATCCTTGCAGGACTCCATCCGCTTGCTCGATACATCTGCGGAAAAATATGTACCTTTTGTGGTGTTGGAAGACGGCAGCCGGTTCTATGGGCACGATATGTACCATTTATTGGTGAGCCGTGCCGTGGATGCTTATCGGCAACTGGATGGTTTCAATGTGGATTCTTTGGTACAGATCCGTATCGAAAGAATCTATCAGGGTATGATGAATGCTTATCGCCACCGTGCCGGTTCAGAAGATGCCCTGTTGCTCTGTTCTCTTGATTATTGGAGCTGGAAGCTGGCCGGTGGTATCAGTCGGCAGCCTTATTCCACTTTCCGAATGCGTCAGGAAAAGGCTGAGCGGGAGTATCTTGAGGTGTTGGATAAATTGATAAAGGAATACGGCTCACGAGAAGTTTGTGCCGAGGTTTACATTCATAAAGCCAACTACCTACGCCGTTTGGAACCGAAACGCGCTGATGAGGCTCTAAAAGTCTGTGAAGAAGGCTTGAAGCGCTATCCTGCCTATAAGCGTATCAATGAGTTGAAGAATATCCGTGAACAGATTTTACAGCCTGAACTCATTCTAAGTATGAATGAAAGCGGTTATCCCGGTGATTCGGTGGATATGAGGCTGCATTATCGGAATGTCGGGGGCTTCACTCTCAACCTATATGCCACAACTTTAGGTGAGGTACCTTGGATAGACCATGGTATAAATAAAGATACTTATAGAAAGTATGCCCGGAAGCTTTCTTCCACGCATTTTGGCTTAAAGCCGTTGCCAGGCAAGGATAAATTGCCTGAAGATGTTCCTTATCTTGCCTCGGACACTGTGTTCAAGTTCATGATGCCTCAGGAAACGGGAGTCTATATTCTTCAAATAGTACCCGATACGGAAACAGCCCGTACGGATGATAAGTTTTTGGTATCTACCCGCTTCAAGGTGCTGACATTGGATTTGGGTGACGGCCGTATGGAAGTGGTTACATTGGATGCCTGTAGCGGACAGCCGGTTGCTGATGCCAAGGTAAGTTTCTATTCTTCATACGATGAGAAGAACAGAAAAGTGATGGCAGAGGTATTGACTGATACTGGGGGGAGAGCTGTGTTGCCTTGGCAGGACGGAATCCGAAGCTATGTGGCGCGTAAAGGCGGAGATACAGCCATGAAGCCGCAGAACATTTATATGAATCATCCTTATTACGGTATTCAGGATGCTGATTGGAGGCAGATGACATTGCTGACAGACCGTTCGCTTTATCGCCCCGGGCAGACTGTTCATGTAAAAGGAATAGCCTACAAACAGAACAGTGATAGTGCCCATATACTGCAAGGGGTGGATTATGAGCTTGTCTTGTTGGATGTCAACCGCAAGGAACTTGCCACCAGGAAAGTGAGGACCAATGATTTCGGCTCTTTTGCTACGGAGTTTGTACTTCCGACTGCTTGCCTGAATGGCATGTTCAGCATACGGACCAAAGAGCCTCAGTCTACCGTTGCTTTTAGGGTAGAGGAGTACAAGCGACCTATGTTCGAGATTGCTTTCACTCCGGTTTCGGAAGCATACCGGCTGGGCGACAAGGTGGTGCTGAAAGGAAATGTCAAGGCTTTCAATGGCATGATGGTGCAGGAAGTGCCATTGGCATATACGGTGACCCGCCGGAATCCGAGACTCGGTTATTGGAGCAATGCTGATAAACCGTTACTGTCTGACACCATACAGTTGGATGTCAACGGGGATTTTTCCATACCCTTGACTTTGGATGTTCCGGCCGGTGATACAAACAGTTACGGGGGCGTGTACACCTATCATGTGGAGGCTGTGGTAACGGATGAGGCCGGTGAGACGCAAACTGCTTCGTATAACTTGTTGGCAGGTCCTAAGGCATATTCCTTTGATGTCCGCCTGCCCCGATATGTCTGCAAGGAAGATAGCATGTTCTTCACTTTTGGGGTGAATAATATGATGGATGTTTCTCAAGACATTGAAGGCCACTATCGGCTTTATTCATTTGTAGAGCAAGATAGGGTGAAGAATGATAGAAAGATGGGAGTTGATTCGAAACAACCTGTATTGGAAGGTGTTTTCACGCCCGGTCGACTTCAGGATTTCTCTGCTTGGGGTAAACTGCCTTCAGGCAGTTATCGTCTGGAGCTTTCCGTGCGTGACAGCTTAAGCCGTGAAGAAAACAATGGAGATTATGGCGGTGATGCTTTCATGCTCTTTTCAAAGAGTGACAAACGTCCGGCTACGTTTACCGATTTCTTCTATTATAAAGAAAATGAACAATTTGACGAACAGCATCCTGCCGCTTTCCTTTTGGGAACTTCTTATCGGGACGCATACGTGCTGATGGATGTATTTTGTGATAGAAAACGCGTTGAAAGCCGTGTGTTGCGGTTGGATGATACCATTATCCGTATGGAATTCCCTTATAAGGAAGCATATGGCAAGGGAGTCGTCATTCTTTTCAGTTTTGTGAAAGATGGTGAGATGTACAGTCATCAGGTTGAATTGAAGAAGCGGCAGCCGGAACGTGCTCTTGACATGAAATGGGAAGTGTTCCGTGACCGTTTGCGTCCCGGACAGGAGGAAGAATGGAAGCTCGTCATAAAGACGCCTCAAGGCATGCCTGCTGCGGCTGAGATGTTGGCTACGATGTACGACGCTTCACTGGATAAGATTTATAAGAGTGACCAGATACTACGGGTCTTCTATCCGGATAATCTGTATGGAGCATTCCGTGGTGCGAGCCGTTATAATAGCAATCGCTTCTCCATTTATTTCCCGTTGAAGGCTTGGAGGGTTCCGGTGTGGTCGTTCGACCGCTTCTGTTCTCCTTATATGGATGGAAGGATGCAGATAGTGATGGTAGAAGAAACTGCACTTTTGGAAGAAGTAAGTGTTGTAGGATATGGGACTACCCGGAATAGCTCATTGACCGGTAATTTTAGAATACAAGGTGCCAACCAACCGATGCTTGCTGCCAAAAAAGAATCCGGGAATGCTGTTGAGGTGAAATATGCTCCTGCGCAAGTAGCGGAAGACGCAGTGGAAGATGTTGTTTTTGAATCGGAAATGATACCGGTTGGCGAGGCCTTGCAACCTATTGAGGGACTTCGCGTCAACTTTGCCGAAACAGCCTTTTTTTATCCTCAACTCCGTACCAACGAACAAGGGGAGCTTGCGTTTTCCTTTACGATGCCGCAGAGCCTGACTTGTTGGAATTTCCGTGGCTACTCGCATACCAAGGATATGCTAACCGGGATGTTGGATGCTTCCGTTGTAACTGCCAAGGAGTTTATGCTGACTCCGAATATGCCTCGGTTTGTCCGCGTTGGAGATAAAACGCAGATAGTAGGAACAATAGCCAATCTGACGGGTAAAGCGATGAAAGGAACGGCAGTATTGACGTTGTTCGACCCTATGACGGAGAAAGTTATTGCTACCCAGCACCGGAAATTCTCGGTAGAAGCGGGAAGAAATACTGCCGTCAACTTCCATTTTGAAGTGTCCGACCGCTATGACTTGCTTGGTGTTCGTATGGTTGCCGATGGAGGTACGTTCAGCGATGGAGAGCAGCATCTGTTGCCCGTATTAAGCAATAAGGAGTATATTACGGAAACGCTTGCTATGCCTATCCGCGGCGAGGAGACCCGTACGTTCTCATTAGACAGTCTTTTCAATCGTAATAGCCGTACAGCAACAGACCGTCGTCTGACTGTGGAATTCACCGGGAATCCGGCTTGGTATGCCGTGCAGGCTTTGCCGGCATTGAGCCTGCCTGGCAATGATAATGCCATTTCTTGGGCTACCGCTTGGTATGCCAATAGTCTGGCGGGCTTCATTGCCAACAGCCAGCCACGGATTAAGACTGTATTTGACAGTTGGCAGACTGCCGGTGGCACGAAAGAAACCTTCCTCAGCCGGTTGGAGAAGAATCAGGGTGTGAAGAATATCCTGCTCAGCGAGTCTCCGTGGGTATTGGAAGCTACTACTGAGGCTGAACAGCAGGCACGTATTGCCATGCTGTTCGATATCAACCAACTGAATAACCGCAATCTTTCCGCTTTTACCAAATTGAAAGAATTGCAGGGTGAAGACGGTGGATGGAGCTGGTATAAAGGAATGTCCGGCAGTCGCTATATAACCGGCTATATTACAGGATTGCTTGTTCGTCTTCCTTTGCTGACGAAGAATGAACTGCCTGAAGAAGTTGCCGCCATGCGGCAGAAAGCTTTCGGCTATTTGAACCGGCAGGCTTTGGAAGAGTATCGCAATATCCGTAAAGCCGAAAAAAATGGCGCCAGAATTACTGCCAATTCCGAATCGGCAATGACATATCTGTATCTGATAGCCCTTAGCGGCGAACAAGTGCCGGTAGACAATCAAGCGGCTTACCGCTATTTCCTATCAAAAGTAGATGCCAATCTTAAAGATGGAACAATGAGCAGCAAGGCGCAGTCTGCCATCATTCTGAAAGCGGCAGGGCGTACAGCCGAGGCGAATGAATTCATCGCTTCCCTCAAGGAACATCTGGTGCGGACGAATGAACAGGGTGCATACTTTGCTTTCCATGCGAATCCGTACAATTGGGGTATGCTGCCCGTTCCTGCCCATGTAGAAGTGATGGAGGCTTTGCGCATGGCAGGCGGCAACGATGCTTTGGTGGAGGAAATGAAGCTCTGGTTGCTGAAACAGAAGCAGACTACCAGTTGGAATTCTCCGGTTGCTACGGCTGATGCTGTTTATGCACTGCTTTGTCAGGGGGCTGATTTGCTGGAGAGCCGGGGAGACGTGCGTATCACGTTAGGCAACAAAGTTCTGGAAACATTGTCGCCTACAAAGACCATAATCCCGGGCTTGGGTTATGTCAAGGAAACCTTCGCTCAAGGAAGTCCGGAACTGAAAGCTAAAACCGTCACGGTAGAGAAACGGGATGCAGGCATTGCCTGGGGAGCTGTTTATGCCCGGTATCTGTCACCCATATCCGATGTAAAGCAGCAGGGAGGGGAATTGAATGTAGAGAAGAAACTTTATGTAGAGCGTATATCGGCCGGTGGCAGCAAGTCCTTGCAACCGGTTGCGGAAGGAACCCGGTTGTCCGTCGGTGATAAAGTGGTGGCCCGTTTGACTATCCGCTTGGACCGTGCTATGGACTTTGTTCAGTTGAAAGACCGGCGGGGTGCCTGCTTTGAACCTATAGGCTCGCTTTCCGGTTATCGTTGGAGTAATGGCCTCGGTTATTATGCAGAAGTGGAAGATGCCGCAACCAATTTCTTCTTCGACCATTTGGGCAAAGGCGTTTATGTCTTGGAGCACAGTTATCGCATATCCCGTGGCGGAACATACGAAACGGGGCTGGCCACGATACAGTGTGCGTATGCTCCGGAGTATGCTTCGCATTCGGCGGGAGGGATAATTGTAATAAAGTAACAATAGAGTATGGAGCGGAGCGCAATTTGTACAAATTGCGCTCCGCTATTTTAGGCACTCTCGATTAGGACTCTTTTCCTAATACATATCATATTTTCGTGCTACACAGGTTATATTTCTTTTCCTTTTCTTGTCTGTTTGATTTTTTCTTGATAACTTGCCGTTGTATTTCTTCTATATTTGTACAATACATAACTATCGAAAGAGTAGTGATTAAAATGGATATTTGTATAAAATGAGAAAAAGTTATCTTATATGTTAACCTTTAAATCTTTAAAAGCTCTATTAATCAGATGATAATGGATAAATATTTGATATCCCATTTGTATCAAGATAAAGAAAATGGGCAGTGGATTATGCAATCCAATGATGAGCATCAGGAAGGGGTCGCAAAAATGGCGGCTTCCTTTGCCTGCCAGTTCGAACTTTCCTCTTGGGGGAGGGCGCTTGGACTGCTTCATGACAAAGGCAAGGAACGGGCGGCATTCCAGCAATACATACGCAAGGTAAATGGTCTGCCTACAGATGATAAAAAGTGCTATGACAATCATACTCATGCTTTTGTGGGTGGAATATTGGCAAAAGAATTTGTGGGAAAGGAAGTTCTAAATCTTCTTGTCAATCAAATTGTTTCTCATCATACGGGGTTGCATGATTACACGGATGTGGAAAATATCTTGAAAGAGAAACAACTGCCCAAAGAAATAAGTAAGAGTGACATTGGCATAAACAAACCTTTATTGTTCCAAGAATTTAAAGATTCGTCTTTTTCTAAGTCAAACGTCGATAGGAGGCATCTTCATCACTTGTCTCGTATGCTTTTTTCTTGTCTTGTAGACGCAGATTGCCTCGATACGGAGAGGTTTATGGATGTGGAGTCGTGGCAGAAGCGAGGAGGTACGGCTACGCTTGCCGACTTGTTGCTTAAACTGGAGGCATTTATGCAGAATTTGCAATCGAATGCCACTGACACAAAGGTGAACCGCATCCGTCAGCAGGTGCAAGAACAATGTTGCGCGGCCTCTTCTGGCGAGAAGGGATTTTATAGTCTTACCGTACCCACGGGAGGTGGCAAAACTTTCTCGTCCCTGCTATGGGCGATGAAACACGCTGTAAGTCATTCAATGAATCGCATCATCATTGCCATTCCATATACCAGTATCATTGTGCAGACGGCAGGACTCTTGAAGAAAATCTTTGGGGAAGAAAACGTATTGGAGCATCATAGCAATTTCAATCCCGATGATATTAAGGATGAAGAAAAGCGAGGGAAAGCGAAACTGGCCACAGAGAACTGGGATTATCCCATTATTGTCACTACCAATGTGCAGCTTTTTGAGTCGATGTTTAGCAATAAACCGTCTGATTGCCGCAAACTGCACAATATCGCAAATTCAGTCATTGTTCTGGATGAGGTTCAGATGTTACCGACAGACTTCTTGCAACCGATAGTTGATGCATTGAAAGCATATCAAGAGATGTTCGGGGTATCGGTCTTGTTTACAACAGCAAGTCAACCAGTGCTAAGCGGTCTGATAGAAGGCACAAATCCAAGAGTCGGGTTTAAGGGGATAGAGCATATCAAGGAAATCATTTCGTCCGAATTTGCATTGCACGACGAACTTCGCCGCGTGAAACTGGAAATAGACGATGAGGGAAGGACATACGACGAGATAGTAGTTAAGTTATCGGGATATAATAAGGTGTTGTGCATAGTGAATACCCGTAAAGATGCCAAGGAATTATATGACCGTTTGCCTAATGACGGAGTGAAGTTGCATCTGTCGAGGATGATGTGCCCTGCTCATGTAAATGAAACTATCGGTAAAATAAAAGTTTTGCTGAAGGACGAGGCACAGCCGGTTGTCAGGGTTATTGCGACCCAACTCGTGGAGGCCGGTGTGGATATAGATTTTCCAATCGTGTTTCGTCAAGAGGCCGGACTCGATTCTGTATTGCAAGCGGCTGGGCGGTGTAATCGTGAAGGAAAGAATGCGGTGGGCCATACATTTGTGTTCAGTCTTGCCGCTGAAGGCAGAACACTTCCTCCTTCAATGAAAAATGCCAATTATGCGCGGCTGAATTTGCCAACCAATAGTGATTGGTTTGCTCCTTCTACAATGACAGCATATTTTCGTCAGTTGTATTGCAGGATAAATACATTTGATAAAAAGGATATAAAGCACTGGCTTTACAAACCAACAGAATTATGTTTTGAAACAGCATCAGAAGCATTCCGGTTGATTGATGATGATAGTATAAGCATCATTGTAAATTGGGAAAACAGCATGGAGCTTGTGGAGGAGTTGAAGGTATCAGGGTGTACCTACTCTTTGATGAAGCAATTAGCACAATTTACCGTGGGTGTTCGTTCAAAGGACTTTAAGCAACTAAATGGTTATGGGGTTGTAGAAGAAATATTGGAAGGTATATACGTACTGACAGACAGGGCACAGTACGATAAAACCACAGGACTCAGCCTTGACAACCATTGGCTGGAGGAAATATTAACGATATAAAGACAAAGCTGAATATGACAAAGAAGGAAAAATTGAAAGTCCAAACTGGGGTACAATTTGTACCTTGGTTCCTTTGGTCTGTGAAGATGAAAAGAAGCTGGAAGATTTATTAGTAAGCAAAAAAGAAAATGAATGATATGGAATATACAGATAAAGAATATTGTTTGGAGGTGTGGGGTGATTGGGCTTGCTTCACTCGTCCGGAGTTGAAAGTAGAGCGTGTGAGTTATGATGTCATTACTCCATCGGCAGCACGTGCGATTTTTGAAGCGATATTGTTTAAACGCTATGCTATGCGTTGGCAGGTAACAAAGATTGAGGTACTCAATCCTATTAAATGGGCTACCATAAGGCGGAATGAGGTGGGGGCAGTTGCAGGTAAGTCGTCTATCTTTATCGAAGATAAGCGTCAGCAGAAGAATTCTTTGCTTTTACAGGATGTGCATTATCGCATTTACGCCAAATTGATATTTATTCCAGTTAAGAATCGCTCGAAAGAGGCTTTTGTCAAGCATCAACCAGGGGGTGACGAAAATCCCATGAAATATTATCAGATGTTTGAACGCAGGGCATCGCAGGGGCAATCTTTCACGCAACCTTATTTCGGATGCCGTGAGTTTGCTGCAAATTGGAAGTATATTGAAAATACCGATAGTCTTCAGTTTCCTTTAGCCGAAGACAAGGATTTTGGCATCATGCTTTATGATATGGATTTTGAAAAGAGTCCACAAAAGCCGGATGCAATGTTTTATAGAGCCCAAATGAAACAAGGAGTGATTGTTGTACCGGATAAAGATAGTGAGGAGGTGTTGAGATGATACTGAAAGCATTATATGATTACTATCATCGGAGTGGAGATGCGGTGGCTCCGTTTGGTCTGGAATATAAAGAGATTGGATTTATCATTGTGATTGATAAATGCGGGAAATTCCTGCGTTTTGAAGATAGGCGTATAGATAAGAAGTCGGCACAGCAGTTTCTTGTTAAGAAGAGTGTCGGTCGGTCAAGTGCCCCTGTTGCAAACTATTTGTATGATAATAGCAAATATGTATTTGGTTATTCTGACAAGGGGGATATGGAAAAAATACATAAGTATTTTGAAGTCTTTAAGGCAAAAGTAAAAGAAATATATGATGCGTTTCCTGGCAATGAGGATATAAAGTCTGTTTATACATTTTACCAGCAAGATTCTCTTGCTATAGTTGAAGCTATGCAGAATGACCCTTTATGGAATGATATAGTAAAGAATCTGAATAAGAAATATTCTACGTTTTCTTTCCTTATAGAAGGGGATACGAAAATAGTTGCTTCAAAAACAGAACTGATAAAATTGATTGATGATAATCAAAAGGAAACAGGAGAACTTTGTTTGATTACTGGGAAAAAATCAAAGGCAGTAGAGCTTACAACTGCTACAAAGATACTTGGAAGCCAAGAAACTGCTAAACTTGTTGCATTTCAGGTTAATTCTGGGTATGATTCCTATGGAAAGTCGAAGGGGTATAATGCTCCTATATCAGAAGAGGCCGAATTTGCATATACAACCGCATTAAATCATTTGTTGCGCTCAGATTCTCACAATAAATTCGTGGTTGGTTCACGTACTTATCTTTTCTGGGCTTCTTCCAATAGTGAGGCTTCAAAAGAGTCCGAGAATAGTTTGTATGCTTTATTGGGACGTGTTGAAGAAGACGATGACCCAAACAAACGTATAGAATTGGTACGTAATACATTCTTATCTATTTATCACGGAAAGTTGTCGGCAAATGAAGATGATAAATTCTTTATCTTGGGTTTGGCTCCTAATTCGGCGAGAATAGCGGTAGTATATTGGAGTGAGATACCTTTGCGCGGGTTTGCCGGTTTAATCAGTGAACATTTTTTAGACATGGAGATGGTTGATATCCGCAAAGAAAAGAAACCATACGTGGGATTGCATTCAATTCTCGGAAGCGTAACTCTTGGAGGAAAATCAAGTGATGCAACTCCAAATCTTCCAGATGCTGTAGTGAAAAGTATTTTTCAAGGCTTGCCATATCCGGTATCTTTATTCCAATCCTGCATTCGTCGTATCCGTGCAGAGCAATCCGTCAACATTGTTCGTGCTGCCATTATTAAGGCATATCTCAATAGACTAAATAGAAATAATGACAATGAAAAACTTGATATTATGTTAGACAAAGAAAATCAAAATCAAGGGTATCTTTGCGGAAGGTTGTTTGCCGTACTTGATAAGATACAAGAGGATACCAATGGTATTCACTCCATCCGTGAGCGTTACATGAATTCTGCATCGGCTACTCCGGCTATGGTATTTGCTACTATTCTTAATCTTTCAACTCATCATTTAGAAAAGTTGAGTGTTGGTGGACAAATAAAGTATGAAAAATTGAAACAAGAAATTGTTTCCAAACTTGATGCGAATGGCTTCCCCCTGCATCTTGACCTACAAGACCAAGGACGGTTTTTCGTGGGTTATTATCACCAGCGTCAAGACTTTTTTATAAGTAAAGAGAATAAAGAATCAGAGTAATAATAATCTTAAAAGAATATAGCTATGTCAGAATTAAAAAATAGACTCGATTTTGTTTACATGTTTGATGTACAGGATGGTAATCCGAATGGTGACCCGGATGCTGGTAATCTTCCCCGAGTAGATGCTGAAACAGGTATGGGACTTGTTACGGATGTTTGTTTGAAACGTAAGGTGCGTAACTATGTACAAGTGGCAAAAGGTTTTGTGGATGGCTTTGATATATTTATCAAAGAGAAGGCTGTTTTGAATACTTTGATTGATAATGCACATGACGATTCTGAGGTAAAAAATGCAAAAGACAAGACTGAAGCAGCACGTCGTTTTATGTGCAAGAATTATTTTGATATTAGAACATTTGGTGCTGTTATGTCAACAGGTAAAAATGCAGGTCAGGTTCGTGGTCCTATTCAATTTACCTTTGCCCGTTCTGTTGATTCTATCGCTACAGCGGAACACTCTATCACCCGTATGGCTGTAGCGACAGAAAAAGAAGCGGAGAAACAAAGTGGCGGCAACCGTACGATGGGGCGCAAAGCTACCATTCCTTATGGTCTCTATGTTTGTCACGGATTCATCTCCGCTAACTTGGCACAACAGACAGGATTCTCAGAAGAAGACCTTGAACTATTTTGGGAAGCTTTAACGAATATGTTCGATGTGGATCGTTCAGCGGCACGTGGGTTGATGAGTGCCCAGAAACTGATTGTTTTCAAGCACGACTCCATATTAGGCAATGCTCCAGCCAACAAACTATTCGATTTGGTCAAGGTGAAAAAAGTATGCGATGGAGCACCACGCTCATTCAGCGATTATTCAGTATCCATAGACAAAGGCGGTGTTCCGTCGAATGTAACGGTTGAAGAACTAATTTAACTCGTAACTTATGCAGTACGGCGAAGATGATATGCTCATGTTGTCGGGGATTCAGCACTTCAGGTTCTGTCCCCGGCAATGGGCTTTGATACACATTGAGCAGCAATGGGATGATAATCGTCTCACCATCGAAGGGCAGATTCTGCACAAGCATGTAGATGCTCCGTTTTATAGACAGAAGTGTGGTGACCAGATAACATTGCGTGCGGTGAATATCGCTTCGCGTGAACTTGGACTCTATGGAATCTCTGATGCCATAGAGTTGCTTCCTTCCTCATCTCTTGAAAATACTATCTTGCATCCTAAGTATCCGGGACGATGGCAACCGGTTGCTGTGGAGTATAAACATGGTAAACCGAAAAGAAACGAGGTGGATGAAGTGCAGTTGGCAGCACAGACTATGTGTTTAGAGGAGATGTATGCTATTCATATCCCTTACGGTGTGTTTTTCTATGGAGAACTTCGTCATCGGGTAGAAGTGGATATAACGGGGGAACTGCGAGATATTGTCAGACAATGCGCCCAGGATATGCACGAAATATTCAGCAAGGCAATCATTCCTAAAGTGGAATATGGCAAGCATTGCGATAAATGTTCGTTGAAGGATATTTGTATGCCAAAGATGATGAACTGCACTACGGTAAATGCGTACCTTAATAAAAATTTGTATCAATGAGAAAATTGTTGAATACTTTATATGTAATGACTCCGGAAGCATATCTTAGTAAGGATGGGCTGAATGTAGTTGTGTACGTCAAACAGGAAGAGATGTTTCGCATTCCTGCTATTAACATAGAGGGCATTGTAACATTTGGGTATATGGGAGCAAGTCCCGGTGTGATGAAATTGTGCAGTGACAATGGCATATCGCTCACGTTCCTGTCCCCAAACGGTAGGTTTATCAGTAGGGTGCAAGGGGTGGTAAAGGGAAATGTATTGTTGCGTAAGAAACAATATCAGTTGTCTGATGATGAATCGTGGTCATTGCATGTGGCGCGGTTGATGATTGGTGGGAAAATCCAAAACTATCGTAATATATTGAGGAGATATATTCGTGATTATGGTGATAATGAGAATGTTAATCAAGCAGTACATGTATTGGAACAAGCTAAACGTAATGTCCTGGTGGCACCGGATAAGACAACATTGATAGGGTATGAGGGCATGGCTTCAAATGCTTACTTTGAAGTATTACCGATTTTAATACTTCATCAGAAGGCTGATTTCCCGTTTCATGGTCGTAACCGTCGTCCTCCTAAGGATGCTGTGAATGCCATGCTGTCTTTTGCTTATACGTTGATAGCTAATGATGTTGCCGCCGCACTCGAAACGATTGGCCTTGACCCATACGTAGGGTTTCTTCATACGCTTCGTCCGGGACGTACGTCACTGGCTTTAGACATGATGGAAGAACTGCGTGCTTATCTTGGCGACCGTTTTGTCTTGTCGTTAATTAATAAAAGACAGATAACAGCTAAGGATTTTTTGTTTCAAGGTGATAATGGGGTTGTTATGACAGACAAAGGAAAGAAAACATTTGTTTCTGCGTGGCAAAGCAGGAAGCGGGAGGTAATCATTCATCCTTATTTGAATGAAAAGGTAGAAATAGGACTTCTGCCCTATGTACAAGCTATGTTATTGGCAAGATATATCAGGCAAGATATTGATGATTATCCGGTATTTCTAATAAAATGAATGCTGATTATGTATATTCTTGTAACTTATGATGTAGATACTACAAGTAAAGCAGGTGCACGTCGCTTACGGTGTGTGGCTAAGGCTTGTATAGATTATGGGCAGAGGGTACAGAATTCTGTCTTTGAGTGCGAGGTGACAGAGGCTCAATATTGTCTTTTGAAAGAAAGAATCAAGAGTATTATTGATATATCGTTTGATAGTATTCGTTTTTATATCCTCAGTAAGAATGAAAATAGGAGGGTAGAGGTGTTAGGTGTTGAAACTGCTTATAAAGTGAATGATGCGCTTATTATATAGCGCGTGCGAATGTGTAGTGTTACATAAATAATAGTATTTTCGCATGTGCTAATAATCAGTAGATTGGTTTGTTTGTGAAGCATTTTTCTTTTTGTGAAATCGGGAAAAGTGATGATTCGCATAATAATGGATTAAACTTACTGGTTTGTAATATGTTATTTGCCAGAGCGTCACACCCTACGTGGGTGTGTGGATTGAAACCTTCGTATATATTCTGTATTTTTGGAAATTTGGTGTCACACCCTACGTGGGTGTGTGGATTGAAACACCATATCATTCCAAGCTCTTATCTGCAACACCGTCACACCCTACGTGGGTGTGTGGATTGAAACCCGGATGAAGAAATAAAGGTTGAGGAACCAAAAGTCACACCCTACGTGGGTGTGTGGATTGAAACAAATGATTACTTGTATGGCAGACGAAACAAAAGCGTCACACCCTACGTGGGTGTGTGGATTGAAACCAACTCTTACAAGGACTATAGGACAATACCCGAAGTCACACCCTACGTGGGTGTGTGGATTGAAACACATCAACCGGAGGAGGAAAGTTCTGCGGCGGTTGTCACACCCTACGTGGGTGTGTGGATTGAAACGTCTATATCCTCCAAACTGGAACAAATCGAAATAGTCACACCCTACGTGGGTGTGTGGATTGAAACATAGCATCCCAATATTTTTGCCAAGAGTCATTAGTCACACCCTACGTGGGTGTGTGGATTGAAACTTATAAAAAATAATGGACATTATGATTTTGGTCGTAGTCACACCCTACGTGGGTGTGTGGATTGAAACAGAAATATCTAAGTTTTGAGCGATACCACCAATGTCACACCCTACGTGGGTGTGTGGATTGAAACTCGTACTTGGCTTGATGGAGATGACTCGGAATCGTCACACCCTACGTGGGTGTGTGGATTGAAACCACATTAATGACGCAAGTTTCCTAAGGTTGTTAGTCACACCCTACGTGGGTGTGTGGATTGAAACAGACTTTTACACTTTGATAGTTACCCATTACTTGGTCACACCCTACGTGGGTGTGTGGATTGAAACTTACGTTTTCCGTTACACTTGCAAAACATACCTGTCACACCCTACGTGGGTGTGTGGATTGAAACCTTTATATTAGGCGTTGCGGACGTTGTATTTGTGTCACACCCTACGTGGGTGTGTGGATTGAAACCTTCCACTTTTGTAATGCTTCAGCTTGACGAAGGGCGTCACACCCTACGTGGGTGTGTGGATTGAAACGTGAAGACTTAAAAAGAACGTCAGAAAATCGCAAGTCACACCCTACGTGGGTGTGTGGATTGAAACTAACTTTTTTGGTTTTAATAAGGCTGACCTTTCTGTCACACCCTACGTGGGTGTGTGGATTGAAACTTCCTATCATGAACGTTACTCGTCTTGAGGAACGTCACACCCTACGTGGGTGTGTGGATTGAAACGTCTGTGATGAAACCATTTGACATAACACAGCATGTCACACCCTACGTGGGTGTGTGGATTGAAACCACGAAGACGCATAATTACCCACATTGCGCTGGTGTCACACCCTACGTGGGTGTGTGGATTGAAACAGTAAAGAAAAGAGTCTTAAGAGGAACTTGAGTAGTCACACCCTACGTGGGTGTGTGGATTGAAACAGAGATATCAAGATTCTGAGCAACACCACCAATATGTCACACCCTACGTGGGTGTGTGGATTGAAACAAGCTCATCTCGATGTATATCGGAATGCATAGACGTCACACCCTACGTGGGTGTGTGGATTGAAACAATGGTAAGGCTCATTTCTGCACTGTCAAGGTCAGTCACACCCTACGTGGGTGTGTGGATTGAAACACCATTGCCGGGGTGCGTGCCGGTAATCCGGGGTCACACCCTACGTGGGTGTGTGGGTTGAAACACTACAAGGCGATTTGTGACTTGGCTATACTGAGTTATTCTCTATGTGAGGAAGGGAGAATGTATTTGAGCAAAGGTATTTATGTCTTGGAGCATGGCTACCACATTGCCTGTGGTGGAACATATGAAACGGGGCTTGCCACTATACAGTGTGCATATGCTCCGGAGTATGCCTCGCATTCGGCGGGAGGTGATATCGTGGTCAATCAGTGTGATTAGAATTGAAATGTAAATATACCTTCAAGCATCTTCTTCCTTGGCTTTCCCTTCCCTCTCTCCCAGCCCCTTTCTGTGCAAGGCGTTTCTCCGACACCAGGGAACACTCTCTCTCCGGCACCGAGGAGGGCTGGGCTTCCCGGTGCCGGAAAAAATGAAACTTTTTCATCATTATCTGATTTGTTGATAAAGATGACTGCGTGGCGCAATTTCAGTAAATTGCGCCACGCTATTTTAGGTACTCTCGCTAAAAACACCTATTTTTGTCCGACTAATATTGAGAAACTGTTTTGTTTTTCTTTTTTCATGTTTCCTCAGAAGGAAGCTGAAATAAAATCAAAACAGTTTCTCAATGAGAGCAGCAGAATTAGGAAACCTTGATATTAAGAAAAATAGATGAAGCGGATATTGATAACTTTATATGTGCTTGCAAGTGTGGTATTGGCTGCCGTAGCACAAGCGCGTTTTACTTCGAATACAGAGATGCACGACTTCGGCCAGATAGAATGGAAGCATCCCGTGACTGTGCAATATACCATCACCAATACGGGTGACCAGCCTTTGGTGCTTACAGAAGTAGAGCCGGATTGCGCCTGCTCCGTGGTACAGTGGACAAAAACGCCCATTGCACCGGGAGCAAAAGGAATGGTGAATGTGACTTTCGATGCCGAAGCATTGGGACATTTCCAGAAATCCGTGGCCATTTACAGCAATGCGCAGCCCAATCTGGTCTATTTGAAATTCAATGGAGAGGTTGTTCGGGAAATCAAGGATTTCACCAAGACACATCCTTTTCTTATCGGTCAGATACGTATTGACAAGAACAGTCTCGACTTCCCAGATATTCAGCATGGTGAGCAGCAGGTGATTCATATCGGCGTGGTCAATCTTTCCGACCGTCCTTATGAACCGGTACTGATGCATCTGCCCCCTTATTTGCAGACTAAAGTAGAGCCCAATGTCTTGCAAAAGGGAGAAAGAGGTGTGATTACACTTACATTGAATTCGGAAAGACTGACTGACCTTGGACTGACTCAAGCGTCGGTCTATCTTTCTCGCTTTTCCGGTGACAAGGTGGGCGATGAAAACGAGATTCCCGTTTCTGCCATTCTTCTGCCGGATTTCTCCGGAATGACGGAAGTGGAGAAGGCAAATGCTCCTGCCATCAGCCTTTCTGCCAAAGAGGTTGATATGAGTGCGATATTGGTCAAGAAGTCAAAAGCACATCAAGATATTACCATTACCAATACCGGGCGTTCTCCTTTACAGATAAACAAGCTTCAGGTATTCCACCCGGCAGTGGGAGTTAACCTCAAGAAGAGTGTATTGCAACCCGGCGAAAGCACCCGCCTGCGGGTAACGGTAATGAAAAAGAATATAGGTAAGAAGCGTCGTCATTTGCGCCTGCTGATGATTACCAATGACCCGATGCAGCCGAAAGTTGAAATCAATATAAAGTAATGTGCTAATGTGGGAAATGTGCTAATGGAGATAGTCGCAACTATCCTAAAAGCCTATTAACGCATTCATTACACTGGCACATGGCCTGCATTAGCATATTAGCATATTAACCATATTAGCACATTAAACCATGGAACATCCCGAAAATAATGAAGCATATAAAGGCTTGGTTGTCAATGCAGGCATTGAGCAACCTTCATCGGTCAATCCTTACTTGAAGAACCGTCCCAGACGAAAGAAGCGTGAACTGTCCGTATCAGACTATGTGGAGGGTATAGTGAAAGGTGATGTTACGGTACTCAGCCAGGCTGTGACGCTGGTGGAGAGTGTGAAACCGGAGCACCAGGCTTTGGCGCAGGAGGTGATAGAGAAGTGTTTGCCCTATTCGGGCAACTCTGTCCGTGTGGGTATCAGCGGTGTGCCCGGTGCTGGTAAGAGTACCTCTATTGATGTATTTGGCTTGCATGTACTGGAGGAACACGGTGGCAAATTGGCCGTTCTTGCCATTGACCCGAGCAGCGAACGCAGCAAAGGCAGTATTCTCGGTGATAAGACGCGTATGGAGAAACTCTCCGTCCATCCCAAGTCCTTTATACGTCCCAGTCCCTCTGCCGGTTCGCTGGGTGGTGTGGCACGCAAGACGCGTGAAACGATTGTGCTTTGTGAGGCTGCCGGTTTCGACAAGATATTTGTAGAGACGGTAGGGGTGGGGCAGAGCGAGACTGCCGTACATTCCATGGTAGACTTCTTCCTGCTGATACAGCTGGCGGGTACGGGTGATGAGTTGCAAGGCATCAAGCGAGGCATCATGGAAATGGCCGATGGTATTGTCATTAATAAGGCTGATGGCGACAATCTGGAGCGGGCTAGGCTGGCAGCAACGCAGTTCCGTAACGCACTGCACCTCTTCCCGGCTCCGGAGAGCGGTTGGACTCCTCAAGTGCTGACTTATTCCGGGTTCTATAATCTTGGTGTAAAAGAAGTGTGGGATATGGTCTACAAATACATTGACTTTGTGAAAGAGAACGGCTACTTTGAATACCGCCGCAACGAACAAAGCAAATACTGGATGTATGAGACTATCAACGAACAGCTGCGCGACAGCTTCTATCATAATCCGCAGATTGAAGCGATGCTGACTGGCGAGGAAACCCAAGTGCTGCAAGGCAACTTGACTTCTTTTGTAGCTGCCAAGAACTTGCTGGACACCTATTTTGCAGAACTGAAGAAATAAGGGCATTATCCCTTTCCCTATATCGATGACTAAGGAAAACAACATGGAAGTGGCGCGGCGGTTTACCCACCGCCTTCATGAACTCCCTTCCGAGGAGCTGGAGCTCATTGCCGGTTTGTTTGTACGCCGTGAGGTGCACAAAGGAGAGCTGTTGATTAGTGAGAAAGATATAGCCAGGGATATTGTTTTCGTAGAGAAAGGACTGCTTCGCCAGTTCTATTTCAAAGAAGGCCGAGACATTACCGAGAACTTTGCCTGCGATGGTGACGGCGCTATGTGCATCGTCAGCCTTTTCACCAAACGCCGTAATTGTCTTCAGCTGGAATCTCTGGAGGAAGGCGTCATCTGGAGCATTTCGTATGCAGGGCTGGTCGAACTCTCTGAGCGCTATCTGCATATAGCCCGTCTGCTTCGTCATTTGCTGGAGGGGTCTTTAATGCTTTCCCAATATAAAGCAGACTCTTGGCGCTTCGAAACCTCACGCGAGCGGTATGCGCGTTTCGTCAGGGACTATCCGGAGATAGCCCGGCGTGCCTCAGTCAACCACATGGCATCTTATCTGTTAATGACTCCCGAGTCTCTGAGCCGGGTGCGTGCCGGAACACTGTGAGTCATCATGGTGGAGCGTAGTCAGGGAAAGTCCGAAGATTGAGGCGATACTGGTTGATAAAGAAAGCCAGGTGCTGCAAGGCAACCTGACTTCCTTTGTGTCTCCAAGAATCTGCTGGGTATCTGTTTCGCGGAATTGCGAAAGGGATAAAAACAAGAAGAAGGGAGTGGATTAGAACTCATAGTGGAATCCCAAAGACAAATCTTCACTGCTCAATAGCAATCCTTGTCCGTCGGCACCGGATATATAGTCATCCCGATATCCTAAGAATCCCACCTTGCCGACTAGGCTGAAGTGTTCGTTCAGCTTTAGGGCAATGCCGGGTTTGAAACCTACTTCAATGCCGTCTATCGTCTTTGTCACATCACTGTTTACGGTCGAGAATCCAAAGCCGCCGTCAATGAACAAGCGTACCATCTTGTTTTCGTAGAAAGAAAAACGTGCGTAGGGTGCGATGGCAAATCCGGTAGTCTTTATTTTGGTTTCGTCGCTGGCGGTTATGTGAGAGAAACCGAGTGCCACACCTATTGCCCACTTGGAGTTGAGGTTGTAACCTATTTCGGGAGAAATGGTGAATGTTGTGGTTTCAATTCCGCCATCATCTCCGTTGTCATACCAGAAGCCAAGGCTTCCTCCTGCATAAACTTGTGCTTTTACCGCCATTGCAGCGAGCATCATAAATAAAAACAAGGTAATCTTTTTCATTTTCCTTTTGTTTTAAGTGAATAATATAAATCTGTTTGTTAAGTACTTGACATATCTCATCATTATGGTTCTTTCCCTTCTTTCTCGAAATCCTTGCGCGACTTGCTTTGTGTCACGATGTATACTCCCAGGAATACCAAGGCTATGGCTATCCCCTTTTCCGGATTGAACACCCCCAATCCTAGGACGATGGCAACGGTTGAGGCCACGATGGGTTGCATATAGTTGTACATGCTCACTACCGTGGGACGTAGCAACCTTTGTGCACTCATTATAAAGATATAGGCAAGGAAGCTTCCTCCCACAACCACATATCCCGCTTGCAGCAGGGCGGCTGTGGAGACATTGCTCCATTCTATGGCAGCAACGTCGTGGTAAGAGAACGGGATGTAGCACATGGAGGCATAGACAAACATCCACTTGTTCAGGGTAATGGGAGAGTATTTCTGCGACAGCCCCTTGAATACGGTCAGATAAATGGAGAAGCTGATTTGAGCGAGCAGGCAGAGAAGGTCTCCGATGAGGCTGCCATTGCCGGCACCGGTGGTCTGGCTGCTCATGATGAGTATAAATGCTCCCATGGCCCCCACGAAGATACCCAGTACTTTCTTGCCGGTGACCGGCTCTTTCAGATAGATTGCAGCCACTATCATGGTGACGATAGGCAGCATGGTTGTGACGATGGAGGCGTCTATGGGCGAAGTCATGGAGAGGCCGAAGATATAAACGCCCTGGTTGAATACCAAGGCGAAGAGTGCGGCGAAAAATATCTTCAGCATGTCCCGGTGGTCTACCTGCTCGCGTTTGCAGAACAAGGAGAGGAGCCAGAAGCAGGCGGCTGCGCCTACCATACGGAATGTGGTTACTGACAATGCGGAAAACTCCACCAGAGCCGACTTACCTATAGGTGCCATCAGGCCCCATAAGATATTTGCGGCAAGGGCGAACAGATGCCCTTGAATGTTCTTGTTCATACTCTTTTGTTCTTTGCGGGTGCAAAAGAACGACTATTTTCTGAAAAGAGAAAATTTTTCATGATATGATTTTTCTGGTTCATGGGCGTGGAAATAAGAGATTATCGTGTATATTTGCTTTTAGTTAAAGCAAGAAACCATGGAAGTACAAGCCAATTACATCAAGCGTATCGAAATACACGGATTGTGGCATCGGTACGATATTGCCTGGGACCTGCGTCCTGACGTCAATATTCTTTCCGGCATCAACGGAGTGGGGAAGACCACTATCCTGAACCGTTCGGTCAACTATCTGGAACAGACATCGGGTGAAGTGAAGAGTGACGAGAAGAACGGGGTACGCGTCTGCTTCGACAATTCCGCCGCCACCTTTATTCCCTATGATGTAATCCGCAGCTACGACCGCCCCCTCATCATGGGCGACTTTACGGCACGCATGGCCGATGCCAACGTGAAGTCGGAACTGGACTGGCAGCTCTATCTGCTCCAGCGCCGTTATCTGGACTATCAGGTGAACATCGGCAACAAAATGATAGAATTGCTTAGCGGTGACGAAGAACAGCGCAGCCTGGCTCCTTCCCTTTCTCTTCCCAAGCGGAAATTCCAGGATATGATTGACGAGCTTTTCAGCTATACCCATAAGAAGATAGACCGTAAAAGCAATGACATCGTTTTCTATCAGAACGGTGAACGCCTGCTGCCCTACAAACTGTCTTCGGGCGAGAAGCAGATGCTGGTCATCCTGCTGACTGTGCTGGTGCGTGACGATGACCACTGCGTGCTGTTTATGGACGAGCCGGAAGCCTCCCTGCACATCGAATGGCAGCAGAAGCTCATCGGCATGATACGCAATCTGAATCCCAATGTGCAGCTTATCCTCACCACCCATTCGCCTGCCGTCATCATGGAGGGCTGGCTGGATGCCGTCACCGAAGTCAGCGAGATATCATCCTTAGTCCCTCATCCTTAATCCCTAATCCCTGCAAAAGTGTCTACTTCTTTAAAACATAACCTGACTTCCGCCTATCTGGATGCCGCCCGCAAGTTGTCTCCCAAGAGTGCACGCAGGCGCATAGTGGCCTATGTGGAGAGCTATGACGACATCGCTTTCTGGCGGACACTGTTGTCCGAGTTCGAGAACGAGGAACGCTATTTCCAGGTGATGCTTCCGTCTGCCACCTCTCTGACAAAGGGCAAGAAGATGGTGCTGATGAATACGTTGAACACATCGGAACTGGGGCGCAGCCTGATAGCGTGTGTAGACAGCGACTATGACTTCCTGCTTCAAGGTGCCACCAAAGTATCGCATAAGATAAACAAGAGTCCCTATATCTTCCAGACGTACGGTTATGCCATCGAGAACTTTCACTGCTTTGCCGACAGCCTGCATGAGGTCTGTGTGCAGGCAACGCTGAACGACCGGCATATTCTGGACTTTTCCGCTTTCCTGAAGCGTTATTCGCAGATTGCCTATCCGTTGTTTCTGTGGAATATCTGGTTCTATCGCCGGCACGACACGCATACCTTCCCGATGTACGACTTCAACGTCTGCGTGCGCCTGCAGGAGATAAACCTGCGCCATCCTTACCGCAGTCTGGAGGAGATGCAAAAGACGGTATCGGCGAAGCTGTCCGAACTGCAAACCCGTTTTCCGCATCATATCGACCGGGTGGAGCAACTGGGGACGGAACTGGAACGTCTGGGACTGACTCCGGACAATACCTATCTCTATATCCAGGGGCATCATATCATGGACTATGTGGTGCTGAAACTCCTCATCCCGGTATGTACCGTCTTGCGTCGCGAGCGCGAGCAGGAGATAAAGCGCCTGGCAGGGCATGACGAACAGTTCCGCAACGAACTGGCGGGTTATGAGAACAGCCAGGTCAATGTGTCCGTGATGCTGAAAAAAAACAGCGGCTACAAGAACCTTTATCTTTATCAGTGGTTAAAGGAAGATATACAGGAGTTCCTAAGCCTCTCTCCCGACTCTGTAGGGAGAGAAGGAAGGGAGAACGGCATAAAGAGAGAATAGAATAATAGTTGATACACAATAAAAGTATCCCCCGTCCCCCCATCCCTGCGGGGGAGGGGCCGGGGGAGAGGCTACATTATGGAAATACTGAAGAAAATAGACGATATTTTGATTTCTTGGGGCATATCCCCTTCCAGTGCCGACATGCTCGACTCGTTCATTGCCTTTGCACTGGTACTTGCCATCGCTTTTCTGGCAGATGCCTTGTGCCGGAAGATTCTGTTGAAGGTAGTGGCGCAACTGGTGAAGAAGACCAAGGCTACGTGGGATGACATCGTGTTCGACCGCAAAGTGATGGTGCACCTCAGCCGTATGGTGGCTCCCATCATCATCTATATATTTGTTCCGGTGGCATTTGCCGAGTCCACCTCCTCCACGATGGATTTCATCCGTCGCATCTGCCTTATTTACATTATCATAACATTCCTGAGCTTCGTCAACTCTTTCCTGAAAGCCGTTTACTGTGTGTACAGCGAGAGAGAGCAGTTCCGCGACCGCCCCCTGAAGGGGATGTTGCAGACCATGCAGGTCATTCTGTGGCTGGTGGGCGGCATTGTGGTTGTGGGCGAGCTGATAGACCGCGACCCGCTTTCGCTGCTTGCCGGACTGGGTGCTTCGGCTGCCATCCTGATGCTGGTGTTCAAGGATTCCATTATGGGCTTTGTCTCCGGCGTGCAGCTTTCGGCAAACGACATGCTGAAGGTGGGCGACTGGATTGCCATGCCCAAGTATGGTGCCGACGGCACGGTGATAGAAGTGACACTGAACACCGTGAAAGTGCGCAACTGGGACAATACCATCACCACCATCCCTCCCTACCTGCTTGTCAGCGACTCCTTCCAGAACTGGCGCGGCATGCTCGAGAGTGGCGGGCGGCGTGTGAAGCGCAGCATCAATATCGACATGACCAGTGTCCGCTTCTGCACACCGGAGATGCTGGCGAAATATCGCAAGATACAACTGCTGAAAGATTATGTGGAACAGACGGAAGTAGTGATTGAAAAGTACAATGCGGAAAACGGCATTGATAATTCCATCCTTGTCAACGGACGCCGCCAGACCAATCTGGGTGTGTTTCGTGCCTATCTGACGGCTTATCTGAAAAGTCTTCCCGACGTAAACCAAGAGCTGACCTGCATGGTGCGCCAGCTACAGCCTACCGACCACGGCATTCCGATGGAGCTTTATTTCTTCTGTGCCCTGAAAGACTGGGTGCCATACGAGGGAGTGCAGGCCGATGTCTTCGACCATGTGCTGGCGATTATCCCCGAATTCGACTTGCAGGTGTTCCAGTTGCCCTCGGGCAGAGATTTCCGAAGGGCGTTCGGAGAAGTAGAGTAGGGGGAAAAAGACATTGGAAGCTTTATCTTCCATGCGGATAATTGTGCTTTTTTTTACAAATATCTTCAGAAAAACTTCGTTTGCGGAAGTTTTCCGTTTCGCTCATTGAAGGAACCTGATTCAGTCAGGGACTGAAAGCCTTTCACTCAGGGACTGAATGCCTTTCACTCCCTGACTCATTCTACCCCCTCCCGGAAGGTGTTCTGGAGGGGGTGGGAGGAAACTCCGTTGACGAGAGTCACAGATGGTAAAATATGCGGATAAAATCTGTTCCTTTAAACGAAAGGGGCGTGACATGAGGGTAGAACGAAGAACGGCTTTGACGGTTGTTGTAGAGATTCATTAGAAAGTCATGTCTCATTATCAGCCATTTGCGCCTCTCGCTTGTAGAGATTGCTGCCATGTTCCTCTTGTATTTCTCTTCCCCTTGTAGAGATGACTGTCTTGCAAAAGCTTGTTTATTAGTGATTTATGAAAACAGATTGTAGATGCCATTTCCTTGTTTTCTCTTCTTTTCCACCCTAACTTTGCGACATCGAATTTGAGAAAAGCAGAGGGCTGAATCGCTGAGGCCTCGCGGTGAAGACTTCTGCTTCTCGGGTGAGACAAGAGAAATCAACTATATATTATTAATCATTTAAAACATTATTATTATGGCATTTTACAAGAAATTCCAATCGAAGCTGAACGATTTGTGGTATCCGAAAGCAATTACCATCGGTACGCCTATTGCTACAGACAAGGTGGCGGACAAGCTCTCCTTGCTCTCTACCGTTACCCGCGGTGACACGTATGCCGTGCTGAAGAACCTGGGAGGCGTAATGGCCGACTATATGGCTATGGGACGTACCGTGAAGATTGAAGGGGTAGGTACTTTCTATTATACCACCGCCACGAACAAGAAAGGCGTAGCCACGTCTGCCGAGGTAAATTCCGCACAGATTAATGGCATACGGGTACGTTTTATTCCCGAAGTGAAACGCAGTAGCAGCAAGCAGATAACCACCCGCTCTATGGTGGATGTAGATGTGGACTGGACGGATATAGAGAAACTTGCCAATGGCGGCAATTCTTCCGGCGGCAATCCCGACGGCGGCAATGACGGTGACCAAGGCGAGAATCCGTTGGGATAATTATGCCTTGCGGCATCGCATTTCCCGGATAATTGGATAGAATGTCCTTGCATGACATTCCGGTAAAATGATACGCGAAGACTTATCGGGCACGTGTCAGAATATACACTCAACACGAATTACGCAGATTGACACAAGAAAAAGTCGTTGATTATCAGTACTTCTAAAGATTCTTTGTGTCAATCTGCGTGACATGTGGCGAGTGATGATGCCCTCCGGCTATAATCCGAATGAGAACTTGTCGATGGATTGATATACCGCACTTGCAATACTCAGTATCACGATACCCAGCGTACAGATGGCCAGGCTGGCACGTGTATAGTAGTCGCTGCGGAATGCCGCAATCGGTTCGTCGCTCTTGTTGATGTACATCGCCTTTACAATCCTCAGATAGTAATAAAGCGAGATGATTGTATTGGCAAGGGCAATAAATACCAGCAGATGGAAACCGCCTTCGAAGGCTGCCGCAAAGATGAAGAACTTCGAGAAGAAGCCCGCAAACGGCGGGATGCCTGCCAGAGAGAACAGGGCCAGCGTCATCAGGAACGTCACTTTCGGGTTGGTGACGTACAGACCGTTGTATTCCTCCAACGTGAACTTATGCGCCCGCAATGCCACGATGGTGATGACCGTAAACACGGCAAGATTGGCAAACATATATATCAGCACGTAGTACACCAGCGACGTCATACCTTGTGCGCTTCCGCTGATGACACCCAGCATGATGTAACCCGCCTGCGAAATACTGGAGAAAGCCATCAACCGCTTCAGGTTCTGCTGGCGCAGGGCGAAGAGGTTGGCCATTGTGATGGAAGCGATGATGACCCAGTACAGTACCTCCTGCCATTGCTCCACCATCGGAGCGAATACCTTGATGAGGATAGTCATCAGCACGAAGGCGGCAGAGCCTTTGGAGATGACACTCAGATAGGCTGTCACTGTGCTTGGAGCACCTTCGTAGACGTCTGCTGTCCAAAGATGGAAAGGCACCAGTGATATTTTGAATCCCATGCCGGAGAAAAAGAATACGAATGCCATGATTTGCAACGGGTCGCCGGTGAGGCGTGCCGGTATGTCGGCAAAGTAGAGGGTGCCTACCGTACCGTAAATCAAAGATAATCCGTACAGCAGCAATCCGCTGGAGAACAGTGCCGTGAGAATATACTTGGCACCGGCCTCGGCAGAGTGGTGGCGGTATTTGTCGAAGGCAACCAGTGCTGCCATTGGGATGCTTGCTGTCTCCAGTCCGATAAAGAATATCAGGAAGTGACCGGCGGAAATCATGAAGTACATGCCCAGCAAGGTGGAAAGTGTCAGAATGTAGAATTCACCTTGTTTGATGGCAGTGTCCGGAAGGCGCATCCATTCGTGGGCCATCAGGAATACAATCAGTGTACCTATACTGAGGATGGATTTCACGATGCTCTGTATCGGCTGGTTGTGATACATGCCGCCAAAGGCATCGGCCACAGGACCGGGAACGATGGTGATAAGTGTATGTATGGTCAGCAGAACAACTGGCAGCATTGTGTTCAGCAACGGTTTGCCGTCATTCTTGTGTGCATCCGGACTCATGAAGAGGTCGGCGACAAAAAGGATGACGATGACCAATATCAGCGAAAGCTCTTCTTTGAGCAGGAGGAATTGAGAATAATCCATGACTATGTATTTACTGTTTTACAATTTTCTGTTTACAATTTACAGTGCATTGACTATCGGCAATACGCTGTCTCCGATCATGCCGCTAATCCACCATGGTGCCATACCGAGAGCGGCAACGCATGCAATGAGGATAATGACCGCTGTACGTTCATCCCAGGTAGCGTCGCTCAGGGTGAGGTGATGTTTGTTGGTGCAGGTTCCGTAGAGAATCTTTCCTATCAGTCGCAGGATATAGACTGCCGTAATCACGATGGAACTGCATGCAATGACTGTCCACACACGGTGGAACGTATCGGGATGCTGGAACGAACCGGTGAAGATGGTCATTTCGGCAATGAAACCGCTGAGCCCGGGTAATCCCAGATTGGCAAGACCGGCAATTACATAGCAGACGGCCAGGAAAGGCATAATCTTCATCAGACCCGAGAGCTCGCGGACGTCACGAGTATGGGTACGTCCGTATATCATACCGATAAGGGCGAAGAACAAGGCTGTCATCAGTCCGTGAGAGAGCATCTGCAGAATGGCGCCCGTGCAAGCCGTCCGGTTCATCATCAGGATGGCGAACAACACCAGGCCGCAATGGCTGACGGAAGAGTAGGCATTGATATACTTCAGGTCGGTTTGCACACAAGCGGAGAATGCACCGTATACCACGGAGATTCCGGTAAGAATGAGGAATATCCATCCCAGTTCCTGCGCAGCTTCGGGCATCAGATATATGGCTATGCGGAAACATCCGTAACCTCCCAACTTCATCAATACACCGGCATGGAGCATGGAAACGGCAGTCGGTGCGGAGGCGTGACCGTCGGGGCTCCATGTGTGGAACGGGAACAGAGCGCCCAGCACACCGAAACCCAGGAAGGTGAGAGGGAACCAGATACGTTGCTGTTCGATGGGGATATTGTGCATCTGTGCTATTTCCAATAGATTCATGGAGGTGGCTCCGGCACCGTAGTAGATACCCAGAATACCGATAAGCAGGAAGGCGGAGCCGCCCATCAACATCAGAGTCAGCTTCATGGCAGAGTACTCCTTGCGCCCCGACCCCCATACGCCGATAAGCAGATACATGGGAATGAGGGCAACCTCGTAGAACATGAACATGGTGAACAGGTCTATCGAGATGAAGAATCCGAACACACCGATGGAAAGGAAGGTGAACCAAAGGAAATATTCTTTAGTCAGCGGTTGCAGCCTCCAGGAGGCGAATGTTCCGGTGAAGACAATGATGGCCGAAAGTAGCAGCATGGCTACCGAAATACCGTCTACACCTACCGAATAGTGGATGTTGAGTGCAGGATACCAGACCATGTCGGCACGGAACAGCATCTCGTCCGTGGCACCGGCGTGGCGTGCATGGAGGTACATCACGGTCAATGCCGCAGAAAGAACCAGCAGAGCCGATGCACCGGTCACCATCACCGCACGTATTTGTGCGATGTTGCGGCTGAGCCAAAGACCCAGCAACATCAGCAAGGGGATGAGAACAAATAATGATAAAAAGTTCATCTTTATATTTACGATTTAACGATTTGCGATTTACGATTGAAAAATCTCGGGTTATAGCAATAGCAACAGTATCAGTGCCATCGTGCCCAGCAAGAATACAAATGTATATTGCTGGATGCGTCCGCTCTGCAGACCGCGTATCTCGTCACTGATAGCCTCGGCACTCCAGGCAAGGAAGTTGAAGAAGCCGTCCACCACATGGCGGTCCCACCAGGCGATGGGGCGGCAAATGCAGCCGAAGATGATGCGGTGGGTGACGAACTGGTAGGCCTCGTCCAGATAGAAGCGGTGGTAAGCAGCCGTCCACAAGCCTTTGAAACGGCGTGCCAGCGCATTGGCAACGGGCTGCCGGCTACCTGCATAGATGTAGGTGGCGATGGCGATGGAAATCACTGCTGCGACAATACTCGTACCTGCCACACTCCAATCCCGATGGATGCTATATGTCGTGCCGTTGGCAGAGATGAAGTGGCCGAAAGGAATGAAACCGGCGACTATCGTAACTACAGCCAAGAGCATCAGGGGCAGGGTCATCGCCAGCGGACTCTCGTGGGGGTGAGGCACGTGGCTGTCGCTTACATCGCTTGCCGACTGTTGCCCGGGCGCTAAGCCTCCGCTTGCCGACTTTTGTCCCGGCTCCGAGCCGGCCCAGAAGATACCGTAGTAGAGGCGGAACATATAGAATGCTGTCATACCTGCAATCACTGTCATAATCCATCCCATGGTGGAACTGAACCGGAAGCAGGCCGTCAGGATTTCATCTTTGGAGAAGAATCCTGAGAACGGCGGGATGCCTGCGATGGCGAGACACGCGATGAGGAATGTGATATGCGTGACGGGCATATACTTCCGCAGTCCGCCCATGGCAGACATCTCGTTACTGTGTACGGCATGGATGATGCTGCCCGCTCCGAGGAACAGCAATGCCTTGAACATGGCGTGTGTGAACAGGTGGAACATGCTTGCCATGTAGCCCAGTCCCCCTTCGTGCGGGTCGGCTGATGTACATACACCTAGCGCCACCATCATGAAACCGATTTGGGAGATGGTGGAGAATGCCAGTACACGCTTGATGTCGCTCTGCACACATGCCACACTGGCGGCATAGAATGCCGTGAAGGCTCCTACGTATGCCACGATGTGCAGCACGCCGGGAGCATATTCTATGAACAACGGGAACATGCGTGCCACCAGATAGACACCTGCAACTACCATTGTAGCGGCGTGAATCAGTGCACTGACCGGCGTAGGGCCTTCCATGGCATCGGGCAACCAAATGTGCAGCGGGAACATGGCACTCTTTCCGGCACCACCGATGAACATCAGTCCCAAGGCAAGCGGAATCATTGCCGCCCCCCCCTTTGCCAGCGCCATCTCACTGGGGCTGAAGGTGTATGTACCGGCATAATATCCATAGACAAGGATGCCTATAAGGAACCCCAGGTCGGCAAAACGGGTAACAATAAACGCTTTCTTCGAAGCGGCAATGGCTGCGGGCTTCGTATAGTAGAAGCCAATCAGCAGATAGGAGGATACGCCCACCAACTCCCAGAAAAGATACATCTGGAAGATGTTCGTTGCAACTACCAGTCCGAGCATGGACATGGTGAAGAGTGATAGGAAGGCGTAGTAGCGCTGGAAACCGCGTTCGCCCTTCATGTAGCCGAAAGAGTATATGTGTACCAGCAGCGAAACGGTGCTGATGACCACAAGCATCATGACCGAAATCGGGTCGAGCAGAATGCCCATGTCGATGCTGAGGCTTTCTGTGAAGGGCAGCCATTTGAAGTTATAGGGCGTCAGTGTCTCGTACGTACCGTCGGCAAGGCGGGGAGCGCTGAAGTACATTCCTGCGGTGAGATAGGAAAGCACTGCGACCACACCCAATGCCGCAGTTCCGATAAGTCCGGCAGTGCGGTGTGACATCCATTTACCTCCAAGCCCCAGAGCGAGGAAAGAGAGGAAAGGGAGTAGAAGGATTAATATTGTATATTCCATATATACTATGTTTATCAATTATTACTATTCAAGAAACATTGCTTGACGGCTTTTGCTCTTACCATTTCATCTTATCCAGTTTGTTCACCTGGATGCTGCGGATGTTACGGTAGATGTTGATCATGATGGCAATGGCCACAGCCGTTTCGGCGGCCGAGATGGCGATGGAGAATAAAGAGAAGAAATATCCTTCCAGGCCTCCGGGAAACAAGAAACGGTTGAACACCGCGAAATTGATGTCCGTGGCATTCAGTATCAGCTCGATGCTGATAAGTATCGCCAGTGTGTTGCGGCGGGTGAAGAATCCGTAGATGCCTGCGAAGAACATGATAGCCGAAACTATCAGATAATATTCCATGTGTATCATAATTCCTATCTTTTACGTGCTATTAATAATCCGCCTACGATACATGCCAACAATAGTATGCTGACAGCTTCGAAGGGAAGCAGATAACCATATTTGTCACCGCTCAGCATGTGGTGGCCGATGGTTTTGATGTTCACCTCCAAAGGTTCCACGTCGGTGGTGGCAATGAATTTATGCTTTAAAGTGATGAATACTACGATAATGGCACCGCCCACGGTGGCACCCAGTCCGGCAAGGAATCTGCTGCGCTTTAACTTTTCAATGATATCGCCTTCGCCACTGGTAAGTAGTATGGAGAAGACGTAAAGTACCACGATACCGCCTGCATAGACCATAATCTGCACGGAGCCGAGGAAGGTGTAACCCAGCAGGAAGTAGATGCCTGCCGTACCGAAAAGCACGAACAGCAGGTAGGTGGCTGAGCGCACCATGCGGTGAGTCGTTACCGTCAAAATGGAAAATACGGTGATAAAAGCCGCAAGGAAGTAGAATACTACTGTTTCAAGAGTTATTTCCATGTTGTTTAATTACAAATTACTATTTACGAATTACTTTGTTGTCTCTTCTTTGGGAGCGGTTGTTTTCTTTTTTTCTTCTACGTGGCTGCCCGGACGGTTCAGTGTGATGACCAGTTTCGTGCGGTCGAACACTGCATGCTCAAAGTTCTGGTCGAACGTGATGGCATCGTGAGGGCAGGCATTTACACAGAGTTGGCAGAACATGCACGAACCGAGGTCATACTCGTACTTTGCCAGTATCTTCTTTTTCTTGCCGTCTTCCGTTTCAACCATCTCTCCGGTCACCTTGATGGTATCGTTGGGGCAAGCCATCTGGCACAAGCCGCAAGCCACGCACCGATGCTCATTTTCGTCATTATGGCGCATGGTCAGCGTGCCACGGAAACGGTCGGAGAGTTTCAATGTCGCGCGGTTTTCCGGATATTGTTCGGTGGTCTTTTTACGGCAGAATACGATCATGGTAGTTTTCATGCCTGTCAGCAGAGAGGTGATGCCATGTATGAGTCTGCCGATATAAGAGTGATTGTCTTTCATTATTTTTATCTTTATTGAAATTGTCCGTAAGGAAATCTTGCTCCGGTGCTACACCGGTTAGAAATGCAACTTGAATACTACAATTAATACCATCAAAATCAAGTTCACCATGGAGATGGGTACCAGGTACTTCCACTCCAGATTCAGAATCTGGTCGATACGCAGGCGGGGGAAGGTCCACTTTATCCACATCAGCAGAAAGACGACAAAGAAGGCCTTTCCGAAGAACCATATGAATCCAGGGATGTAATCCATCATTGCGTTGAAGCCGTCCAGGCCTGCGATGTGGAGCGGCATCCAGCCTCCTAAAAAGATGGTGGCGGCCACGGAAGCTACGATAAACAGATTTAAATACTCTGCCAGATAGAAGAAGCCGAAGCCCATACCACTGTACTCCGTGTGGTATCCGGCTGTCAATTCACTCTCGGCTTCGGGCAGGTCGAAGGGACCACGGTTGGTTTCCGCATTTCCGGCAATGAGGTAGATGATGAAGGCTATCAATGCAGGGATATGTCCTTTGAAGATGAACCAGCTGTCAGCCTGTCCTTCTACGATTTCGGAGAACTGCATGGTTCCCATCAATACCACCATTGTCAGTATGCTCAATCCGCAGGACAATTCGTAACTGACAATCTGCGCACCGCTTCGCATGGAGCCGATCAACGAGAATTTGTTGTTGGAACTCCAGCCTGCCAGCAGGATACCCACTACGCCGATGCTCGACGTAGCCAGCAGGAAGAAGGCTCCTACATTGAAGTCCAATACCTCCAATCCCTTGTTGACGGGCAAGCAGGTAAATGTCAGGAAAGAAGCGATGATTACCATGAACGGTGCCAGGTTGTAGAGGAACCGGTCAGAGAATTTCAGGTCAATGATTTCCTTTGTCAACATCTTGATGACATCGCAAGGCACCTGGAGCAATCCCCATTTCCCTACGCGCATCGGACCGAGGCGGCATTGGAAAAAGGCGCATATCTTACGCTCCATGTAAATCAGGATGATGGCAAGCACGGCATACATCAAGATGATGCATACGCCAATCACCACGCACTCGAGGAATATCGCCAGACCTTCCGGCATCAGGGAAGTCAGCATCTGGTGTATCCAGTTGGTTACTATACTAAAGTCAAACATACTATCTATCAATATCTGGTACTACATAATCCAATGTTCCGCCAATGGCAATAAGGTCGGCGATTTTAGCTCCGCGGCAAATGGTGTTTACGGTCGATACCAATGGCAAGCCCGTACTGCGGAAATGCAGGCGGTAAGGCATCTTGTCGCCGTGGCTTTCGAGGAAGACGCCGAACTCACCGCGGCTGCCTTCCACGGCTGCATAATAAGTCCCTTCCGGTACTCGGATAATTGGTTTCATCTTTTCCTGATAGGCTCCTTCCGGGATGTTGTCTATCAGTTGCTCGATAATCTTCAAGCTTTCCAGAATCTCATCCATACGGATAAGGTAGCGTGCCCATGAATCGCCTTCGGTGCGGACGATTTCTTTGAAGTCCACCTTGTCATATACGGCATACGGCATCCGCTTGCGCACGTCGCACGCCCATCCGCTGGCACGCCCCGTACCTCCGGTGGCTCCGAAGGCAATGGCGTCTTCCCGTGAGAGTATGCCTACGCCTTTCAGACGTTGCCGGGCAATGATGTTTCCGGTGAATACATCGTGATATTCGTGCAAGATACCGCGAAGGTAGGGGATGAATTCTTTCACCTTCTTCACGAAGCCGGGAGCGATGTCCTCCTGCACACCCCCGATGGTGTTATAGTTCATGATGAGGCGTCCGCCGCAAGTCTCCTCAAAGATGTCGAGTATCTTTTCGCGGTCGCGGAAACCGTAGAAGAAGGCGGTCAATGCCCCCAGGTCCATGGCAAGGCAAGAATAGAACAGCAAGTGGGAGTCTATTCGTTGCAATTCGTCCATGATGGTACGTATGTACTGTACGCGCTCGCTTACTTCCACGCCCATTGCCTTTTCGATGCACATGCACAAGGCATGGCGGTTCTGATGTGCGCCCAGATAGTCCAGACGGTCGGTCAAGGCCAAGGTTTGCGGATAAGTCAGGCTTTCGCACATCTTCTCGATACCCCGGTGGATGTAGCCGCAGTTGGCATCAATCTTGCTTATGTTTTCACCCTCCAATGACACGCGGAAACGCATGACACCGTGTGTGGCAGGGTGTTGGGGACCGATGTTCACAACATATTCTTCATCACCGAATAGTTGTAGCTCTTTATTTTTAACGCTACCGTCCGGGTTCAGTTTCAACTCCGTGGTGGTATCAATAGTTTCTTCGTTGTCCATGCGCAACGGGTTGTCCTTCTCCGGATCGTTGTCTTTGCGCATGGGATAGCCTACCCAGTCATTGCGCAGATAGAGGCGGCGCATATCCGGATGGCCGATGAAGACGATGCCGTAGAAATCGTAAACTTCGCGTTCATTAAAATCCGCAGCTTTCCAAATGTCGCTGACGGAAGGAAGTTCGGGGCATTCCCGGTTCAGAGTGGCGGTGCGTATTGCTACCCGTTTGCCGGTAACAGTAGACTCCAGCAGGTAGACCACGCCAAGTCCACGGGGAGTGTCCGGTGCATCTTTTTCATCGGGCATTCCCCAGTCCATACCGCTGAGGCATTCCAGAAAGTCCATCTGTTCCTCTTTTCGCAGACGCAGCATTTCGTCGTGCAGGGCTGAGGGTTCTATGTATTTTATTTCCATAATTATAAAAAAAGGTGGTAACGTTGTAAGGTGATAATGTTGTCACATTACAACTCTATCACATTAGTATTTCCTCTTCCGGCTTTTCTTCTTTTCTGTTTACTCCGCCGAAGTATTTCTCGATTTTCACTTTACGTTGCAATTGCATCATGCCATAGTAGAATGCCTCCGGACGGGGAGGGCAACCGGGAATGTAGACATCTACAGGCAGAATCTTGTCCACACCGTTCACCACATGATAGGATTTCTTGAACGGGCCTCCACTGACGGCACAGCCGCCTACGGCTATTACATATTTGGGGTCGGCCATCTGGTCGTAAAGACGTTTCAGAACGGGAGCCATCTTATTGGTTATTGTTCCGCAAACCATAATCATGTCTGCCTGGCGCGGGCTGGCGCGGGCTACCTCGAACCCGAAGCGAGCCATGTCGTAGCGGGCTGCACCGAGAGCCATGAATTCGATACCGCAACAGCTGGTTGCAAATGTAAGAGGCCACAGCGAGTTGCTGCGTCCCCAGTTGACGAAATCGTCCAGTACGCCAAGGGCGACATTGGCGCCTCCGGCATTAAGTTCCCGAACCAGTTTCTCCAACGTTTCGTTGTCTGTAAACTCTTCATAAGGGATAGATTTGATTTTCGGTTTCTTTGTTACTTCCATTCCAAAGCTCCTTTCCTCCAGGCATAAGCAAGGCCCAGAATCAATATAATCAGGAAAAATAAAATGCTGAAAAGTCCTGCCACACCAAGCTCACGGGTGATGACTGCCCAAGGGAACAGAAATACCGTTTCCACTTCGAACATCAGGAACAAGATGGCAAACAGATAGTAACCTACCCGGAATTGCATCCACGATTTACCGCGGGTAGGGATACCACACTCGTACGGCTCCATCTTCTGTGCATTGTACGAACGGGGTGCTATCGCATTGGAGAGCGCGATGACGATACCCACGAAAGCGATTGCCGTCAATAAGACGACCACTAACAAAGTAAAGTTCATAAACCTGATAAGATTTTAGATATATAATAATAGATACATCGCACCGGAGGACAAAACCTCTGATTTGTTGTCCGGCGAGGTCAGGGGCAAGCGTCTGCGCTTGCAGGCCTTCTAAATGATAATCTTTCTTAGCCCGAACACGTAATAATTCGCGTCGGGTACGGGATGAGGAGACAGATTCAACAAACGGTCGCATTCCGGTGCATAGGCATGCTGCTGCATCTTGTAGATGTACATGCGCAGGAGTACGCTTTTGTTGGTTGGTACTTGCGTATGGTCCACATGTTCTATGCAGAGGGAGTTTGGTGAAAACAAGTCGTAGAACTTCTGGACTGCTTGTTGGGTGGTAGGAGCTTGTGACAGCGTACAGCATTCTGCTTGTCGGGTGGCAGGAACGCACAAAATATCTGCAGCTCCGGTTGCACTGTCGTGCAATAGGGCTGCAAAGATTATGATTAAACAGTATTTAATGCATTGCTTCATACCACAATTCTCTCTTTCAAGGACGCAAAGATATAATAAGTATTGTTCAATTTGCTATCCCCGCATAACAAAAAATGATTATTTTTACACTTTTTATCCTAAATCAATTCCGTTTCCAGAAATCCGGTGTGAAAAGCAGCAGTACGGTAAATAACTCAAGACGACCCAGAAGCATTAAAAAGGATAACAGCCATTTAGCTGCATCGGGCAGGGCATTCCACGAATAGGCAGGTCCGGTTTCACCCAATCCGGGTCCCATATTACCGATACTGGAAATGACGCAGCCCATTGATTCTTCAGCCCCGACACCCATAGCCATCATGAGCAGTGTGCCGATGACTATAATGGAGATATAAATAAAACAAAAAGCCAGTACGGTGGAGACAATGGAGGGAGAGATTACCTGCTTGTTTATCCGTACCGGAAGTATGGCATTGGGGTGTAGGATGTGTTTGAACTCGTTTCGTGAGACTTTGGTAAGAATTACCATACGTATACACTTCAAGCCTCCGGTGGTACTGCCTGCACACGCTCCCATCAGCATGATGATGGTAAGCAGCCCCCACAAGACGGGTGTCCATTGCATATAGTCATCTGTCGCAAAACCGGTGGAGGTCTGGAGGGAGATTACCTGGAACAAGGATTTGCGGAAGGATTCTTCCATCCCCATGGGACTGGTATAGTAAAGCACGATGGCTATGACGGCAGTGAAGAGCACAACTGAACCGAAATAGAATTTCAGCTCGGCATTGCCGATGAACTTCTTGAATTTCCGGTTGACGAACAATAATAGCAAGGTGAAGTTGATGCCGGAGATAAACATGAAAATGGAGATGACATATTCTATATAAGGAGAACTGTAGTAGGCAACGCTGGCCTGCTTGGTGGAGAAGCCACCGGTACCGGTAGTGGCAAATGCATGGCAGATACTGTCGAACCAGTCCATACCTCCAAGCATCAGCAGACCGACAAGCAGAGCGGTTATGCCGGCATAGATACTCCAAATCCATTTGGCGGTGATACCGATACGGGGATGAACCTTGTCATGTGTAGGGCCGCTTGCCTCGGCGGCGAACACCTGCAGGCCACTGACTCCGAAGATGGGAAGCACTGCAATGGTGAACATGATGATTCCCAAGCCGCCAATCCACTGTGTCATACTGCGCCAGAACAGTATTCCATGAGGAAGTGACTCGATGTCGTCCAAGATGGTGGCACCCGTACTGCTGAAACCGGACATGGTTTCGAAGAATGCATTGGCAATGTCGGGTATGTATCCGCCTATATAGAAAGGCAGCATTCCGAAAAGAGAGAATGCCACCCAGGCAAAGCTGACCAGTACATATCCGTCACGGCGCGTCAGTTGCCGTTCACCTCCCTTGCCGAGAGCCGCCAGCAATAAGCCTACCCCTGCTGTGATGCCTCCTGCTTTCCAGAAGTCGAGCATATCGCTTTCTCTGTAGTAGAAGGACACGCCCGAACAGACCAGAAACATGACTGTTTCCAGCAATAGCAGAATACCGATAATCCGTATGATTGTCTTGAAGTTAATCATTTACCAACTACTCATTCTCAATTAGTTAAAGTATTTTTCGATTTTCTTAATCATCATGTTCAGGCAGAATACCACTACATGGTCACCCGGCTGTATCAGGGTGTTACCCATAACCACGATGCCTTCCCCCTGACGGATAAGTCCGCCGATGGTGGCTCCTTTCGGGAGGCCGAGGTCTTTTACCGGATGTTTGGTAATCTTCGAGCCGGCCTTAACGGTAAATTCCGCTACATCGGCATTGGCAAAGGTCAGGCATTTCACGTTGCTGACGTCCGCATCCAGCATCATCTGGTAGATGTGGCTGGCGGCAATCATCTTCTTGTTGATGACGGTTCCTATATCCAGGCTCTCGGCCATGCCGATGTAGTCGATGTTCTCTACTTCGGCCACGGTCTTGGCAACTCCCATGCGTTTGGCGGCGAGGCAGGCCAGGATATTGGTTTCCGAGTTGTCGGTCAGAGCCACGAAAGCTTCCGTGTTCTTTAGCCCTTCCTCTACAAGGAGATCCATGTCGCGTCCGTCACCGTTGATAATCATGGTACTGTCGTCCAGCAGTTCGGTCAGGCGATTGCAACGGGATAAGTCGTTTTCAATGATTTTCAACTGCATGTAGTCGGGTACGTATTGGGCGGTACGCACGGCGATGCGGCTGCCGCCCATGATCATCACGTTGCGTATGTCGGCATATTCTTCTTTACCGGCTATCTTGCGTATGTAGGGGATGTATTTGCGGGTGGTAGTGAAGTAGACGATATCGTGCAGGCGGATAGTGTCGTCACCTCGCGGAATTTTTGTTTCGCTGCCTCGCTTGATGGCCACTATGTGGTAGGGCATCTCCGGTCCTCCCAGTTCGTGGAGGGGAATGTTCAGTATTTCGGCCTTTTCGCGCATCTTGGTACCTATCAGTACCAAGGCACCTCCGCAGAATTCCCACCATTGCCGTACCCAGCTCATGCGTACGGCTGATACAATCTCTTTAGCAGCAAGCATTTCAGGATAAATAAGTGAATCCACGCCTAATTTCTTGAAGAATTCCTTGTGTTTGGGCAATAGGTATTCGTAATTGTCAATGCGTGCCACGGTCTTTTCCGCTCCCAGGTTGGTGGCCAGCATGCAGGCGGTCATGTTGCGGCTTTCGTCGGGGGTGACGGCTATGAAGAGGTCGGCTTCTCCCGCTCCCACTTCTTTCAGACCTTTGATAGAGGTGGGAGATGCCACGACGGTCATCAGGTCGAAGTTGGAACTTAGGGAAGTCAGCCTTTCTTCGTTATCGTCCATCAGAATGATATCCTGCTTCTCGCGGGACAGCAATTTAGCCAAGTGTGTGCCTACTGCGCCGGCACCTGCAATAATTATTTTCACAATGTTTTAGAGAATAAAGAATGAAGAATGAAGAGTTTCCTTACGGACGGCTGTATGGGTGTAGCCGGACTTTTCATTCGTCAATCATCGTCCTTAATTAATATATTATAGATTCCCTCTTCGTCCATCTCGCAAAGATGATGCAACTCTTGTATAGTACCGTGTTCTATAAAGGCATCGGGTACACCGATACGTCTGATATGGGGAATATAGTCATTGTCTGCCATGAACTCCAGTACGGCACTGCCCATTCCTCCTTTTTTGACGCCGTCTTCTATGGTGACGACATGCTGGAAGTTGAGTCCTACCTCGTGCAGCAGGGATTCGTCGAGCGGCTTGAGAAAACGCAGGTCGTAGTGGGCTATGGAGAGTCCTTTGTCCTTTTCCGCACGCTCTATGGCACGAGCGGCTACATTTCCTATGGGGCCGAGGGTGATGACTGCCAGGTCTTTGCCTTCTTTCAGTTTACGCCCTTTGCCTACGGGTACTTCTTCCAGCGGACATTTCCAGTCCAGCAATGCGCCGCGTCCGCGGGGATAGCGGATGATGAACGGACCTTTGTCCGGCAACTGTGCGGTGTACATCAGGCGGCGCAATTCATGTTCGTCCATCGGTGAAGATATGATTAGGTTGGGAATCGGACGGAAATAGGCCAAGTCGAAAACTCCGTGGTGTGTCGGTCCGTCTTCTCCCACCAGTCCGGCGCGGTCCAGACAAAGCACGACGGGGAGGCGGAGCAGGGCGATGTCATGGATGACATTGTCGTATGCCCGCTGCATGAAGGAAGAGTAGATATTGCAGAAAGGCTGCATTCCCTCTTTGGCCATACCGCCCGAGAAAGTGGCGGCATGCCCTTCGGCGATACCCACATCGAAGGCACGGTCGGGCATGGCGTCCATCAGCTTGTTCATGGAGCAGCCGGTGGGCATGGCGGGGGTTACTCCGACGATTTTCGGATTTTCCTTTGCCAGTTCTACCAGTGTTTCCCCGAACACGTCCTGAAAAAGCGGAGGCAAGTTGCTGGTATCTGTCTTGAGGCGTTCTCCGGTTTCCGGATTGAACTTGCCCGGTGCGTGCCAGATGTCCGGATTCTTCTCGGCAGGTTCGAAGCCTTTTCCCTTCACGGTGTGCAGATGCAGTATTTTCGGTCCCTGCATATCTTTGATGTCCCGCAGGACACGGGCTATGTTTTTCACATCGTGTCCGTTGATGGGGCCGAAGTAGCGGATGTTCATCCCTTCAAAGATATTCTGTTGCCGGGCGGCCATTGATTTCAGGCTGTTGGCAAAGCGGATTAGTGCTTTGCGGCGGTCTTCGTTCAGGAGTCCCATTTTGAATAGCAGTCTGGATGTCTTGAAGCGCAACTGGTTGTAGCGGTTGCTGGTAGTCAGGTTGAAAAGGTACTGCTTCATGCCACCTACACTTCTGTCTATCGACATATCGTTGTCGTTGAGAATGATGAGAAGGTTGTTGGGGGTGGACGAAGCGTTGTTCAGTCCCTCGAAAGCCAGACCGCCGCTCATGCTTCCGTCACCGATGACGGCAACTACGCGCCGGTCTTTTTCTCCCTTCTTGGTTGCGGCTACCGCCATGCCGAGAGCCGCCGAAATGGAATTTGACGCATGTCCGCAGGCGAATGTGTCATAATCGCTTTCCTCCGGTGAAGGAAAAGGACGGACTCCCTTGAATTTACGGTTGGTGGAGAATGCTTCGCGGCGTCCGGTCAGTATCTTGTGTCCATACGCCTGATGGCCCACATCCCAGACTATGCGGTCGTGCGGAGTGTTGAACACGTAGTGCAAGGCAACGGTCAGCTCTACCGTGCCCAGGCTGGCTGCGAAATGTCCGGGGTTACACGAAACCTCTTTTATAATGTCTTGCCTCAATTCTTTACAGACTTCAGGAAGCTCTTCTACGCTGAGTTGTCGTAAATCCTCGGGAAATGTAATGGTGTTAAGCAAGTTATATGTTGTTGGTTCTGTTCTCATTTCTAATCTGAAGATTACAAGATGCAAAAATAGCAAAAGAAAACGGATGCTATTTGCTTTTCAAGGAAAAAATCGCGCATCTTCCATGGCTTTTTCATTTATTAGAGGAGTTTAAGAGGGGGGATTGCCCTTCGGGTTCAGTATCCAAAGCCGATACTTCTGTGAATACATACGCAAGAGTATCGGCTCTGACTTCTTTAACTCCTGACGGAGAGAAGTGATAACTCCTGCAAATGAAAAAGCTGTGAGCGGGCAGAATAAGTGTCCAATATACTGAATTATAGGTGCGTGTTTTGCCGCATGCTTCCGATAAGCTGGCAGATTATTGCCGTTATGTTGGCAATGTCTTGCCAACATGCGGTCAAACTTTTGCCAACTTATTGGCAAATCTCTGGAATATCCGCCGAATTGCAGCAGATTAACGCAACAGGATTTGATAATTAGGGAGTTAGAAGAAAAACGCAGAAGTTGGGCAGACAGTTGAAAACCGTCTTAAAGCAGATTAAAGCAAAAGAACGGTTTCCTAATCATTACCCGATGAAAGTGCAGATTTAACAGTCCCTGTTTCATTTTGCGGCGTTCTGCGCAGCTTTGCTTATCAATAGGTAACTCGTTGATTTATAGTTTTGCAACCAAAAAGAAACGAGTATGGCAAGAAGCACATTCAAGGTGCTGTTCTACGTGAACGGCAGTAAGGAAAAGAACGGAATTGTCCCCATCATGGGACGAGTTACAATCAACGGAACGGTAGCACAGTTCAGCTGCAAACGGACTATCCCGAAAGAGCTTTGGGATGCCAAAGGGAACAAGGCAAAGGGCAAGAGTATGGAAGCGAGGGAAACCAATCTTGTGCTTGACAACATCAAGGCTCAAATCATCAAGCATTACCAGCGTATATCCGACCGTGAAGCGTATGTAACGGCAGAAATGGTACGCAATGCCTATCAGGGATTGGGCGGTGAGTATGAAACATTGCTCGGTGCTTTCGATAAGGAAAATGAAGTGTTCAAGAAGCGTGTCGGAAAAGACAGGGTCAGGGCTACCTATATGGCAAGGGTACGGGCAAGAAACCATGTGGCGGCATTCATCAGGTCACATTACAAGCGGAACGACATCTCCATGCCTGAACTTACGCCCGACTTCATCAAGGAGTTCGCCGTGTTCCTTTCCAACGAAGCCGGACTGCACAACGGTTCGATATGGGAAAACTGCATGTGGCTGAAAGGTGTGGTGATGCGAGCGCATTTCAACGGACATATACCGAGAAATCCGTTTGCCCAGTTCCATATAAGCCCGAACACGAAAGAGCGTGAATATCTGACGGAGAATGAGCTGAAAACATTAATGGAATTTCAGTTCAAAGACCCCAAGAACTCCTATCTCCGTGATATTTTTGTTTTCGCCAGTTTTACCGCCCTGTCATTCGTGGATATAAAGGAATTAAACAATGACCAGATTGTGGAAGTGAACGGTGAGAAATGGATTATTTCCAAACGACACAAGACGGGTGTACCGTTTCAGGTAAAGCTGCTGGATATTCCCTTGCAGATAATCGAGCGTTACAAGGCTTTTCAGGAAAACAATCTTGTATTTCCCAATCTCAACTATTGGTCAATATGCAAGCGTATGGGAAAGATGATAAAGGAATGCGGCATCACCAAGAAAATCAGCTTTCACTGCTCAAGGCATGGGTTTGCGACCCTGGCTCTCAGCAAAGGGATGCCAATCGAGAGCGTCAGCCGTATTTTGGGGCATACGAACATTGAGACCACGCAAATCTATGCGAAGATAACCGTGCAGAAATTGGATAATGACCTCACGATGCTGAGCGACAAACTGAGCAAATCATTCGGAAACGTGAAAATGGCAGGGATATGAAACGGGAAATAATCACAACGGACAGCTATGGTAGAATTACCATACCATCCGATACAGGTAATATATGGATGAATGAAATGGAGCTGGTGGAACTGTTCGGGGTAATCGCCCCGACGCTCCGTGCCGCCATCCGTGCCGTGTACAAGTGTGGAGTTTTGAATCCACTTGAAGCAGAAAAACGTATCAGGCTGCCCAACGGCTATTATGCGGACATGTATGCCCTGCCGATGGTGGTGGCACTCGCTTTCCATATTGACACGTCAAGTACCGCAATGATTCGTAATGCCCTGTTGAAAAGATTGTGCCGACGAAAGGAAAAACAAGTCCTGCTGGTGTCAATGAATAACAGAATGCCGAATGAATGTTAGAATGAACTTTTTTTGTTCAGCCACTACAACACCTATGCGGACATCAAGCGGCGGAAGAACGAGAGCCGGACGTATTTCTTTGGCAGGGCGGCGGAACGGAAGAGGCGGTGAAGCAAGAAAATAAGCGATAAGTCCGCCTTGATTTATTACGAAAAAAAATAAAAAAAGTTTCTACTATATTTGTATTATCAAATATAAATTGTACTTTTGCAATACAATATCGCCCTTAGGTGGAAAATACTAAGGCTCGCCACCCCTAAAAAGGTGGCTTATTTTTTATATATACAATTGGAATATGGAGCAAAAACAACGCGTTATAGTCTATATTGACGGATTCAATTTCTATTTCGGACTGAAGAGTAATGCTAAATGGAAGAAATATTACTGGCTTGATATAGTCAAGTTGTTCGAGATGTTCATGCGTCCGAATCAGGAGCTTGTTGCCGTCAAGTATTTTTCGGCAAAGCCTGACGATATAGACCAAAGTCTTCGCCAGAATGCCTTTTTTCAAGCCAATAGAGAGAATCCGAAATTCAAGTTGATATTGGGTAAGTACCTGAAAAAATCTATAACCTGTTTCAAATGCGGAAATGTTATTCATACCCATGAGGAAAAGGAAACTGATGTACGAATAGCCACACAGATTATAGCAGATGCCTATCAGAAGAATTGTGATATATCCATTGTAGTATCAGCTGATAGTGACATGATACCTGCTATCGAACTTGCAACAGAAGCTTGTCAAAAGGTTTTTGTATATTTCCCTCCTTACCAGTACTCCAGTAATCTTGCTACTATGGGTATGGGTAAGCCTATCCATATGAAACAATATGAAACTCGTTTCAGACAATGTCTTTTACCTGATGTGGTACATCTTGGAAAGGCAAACTTTGATTTACAGATACCTAAGAAATGGAAGGCTTTTCAGTCAATCTGAATCAGAAATACGCGTTATAAAAAAGGAAAATCCGTAATACAGTCTGGAATATCCAGTCGTATTACGGATTTTTCTTTTCGTCTATGATATTTCTATTTGTTCTGCAAGAGGTATTGCAGTTCGGGGTCGGACTGTATGCGCTGCAACTCGTCAGCGACAATCTGCCGGACCTCGGCACGGATACGGTTGTAGTTATCCTGGATCATCTCCTTCATGCGGTCGTTGCCGCCGGCATCTGTAAAGTCCGTGATGACGGGTATAGGCCGGTAAGCCTGTTCCTCACGCTTCACTTTCTCGGCATCGACCACAATTGGATGATTAACGGTTTAATCTGACGTAGTGACGACATGAAGTCATTGAATCCGTAAATCAGTGCGTCAGTCAATCTGTAATTATCTGCAACAACCAGTTTCCGAAGAAGTGCATGTTCCACGACTTCGGGCTTTTTTATCTCCTTTTACCTGAAAGAGCCACCCGTTTATACTGCATTTTCTTTTGGCATGACCTATTTTGCGCCGTTCCGCATAGATTTGCGTATCAAGATTTTACCGACACTTCCGTAGCTTTGCAACCATGTTTAACCCGTTGCCGACAGAATGTAGGCAGCACTAAAACCTGTATCAAGAACATGAAGAAAAAAAATCATTTGCGTAGGTACAACTCTCTACAGGATTGTAAATCGGGATTGTCATTATTCACCTATAAGGGGAATAGGACGTTACTACACGGTAAACAAAACACAGCTGGAAAAATTCTGATATTTTGATGAGATGATGAAAGTATATATAAACATAAAGAGAAACAGCAACTTACGTCTTCATCAACCTTTCAACAAAAGAATCGGGCTGATGAAAAAAGAAAGGACATACCGCACTCTACATCACTTTTCTTTGGGCGAGCGGTTTGATGAAACGATGACGAATGTATATCATTCTGGCTGTCAGTATATTATACCATTAAATCATCAATTCATCGGATTTTCATCCGCCAACAAGTCTGTCGAACAAACGGACGGAAGGAAATGCCACTATCCGCAGGCAGGTCGGACATCCGACCTGCCTGCGGTCCGACCAGCCGACAAGGGAAGGCGTATCATATCAATGAAAAGAAAAGGTCTGCCTATACCGCTGGTACTCTCACAGGCTTTTGGAAACAAAAAAGCCATAGCTTATTAGGGCATTTTCTTTACGCAGTGCAGGCACAGCTAAAAATGCCCCAATGAGCCAACGGGGTTACACCCCTCTGGACACCCCCGTTTGCCATGCGGCATGACCGCAGCAGACGGAAACCAACAAACCAAATTGTCAAACTTGAAAACGAAAAACAAGCATGGGATATATAAGCATTCAAATCAACAAAGCGAAAGGCTCGGCTGACACGGGCGCATCCGACCACATAGAACGTAAGACCATACCCAAGAACGCAGACCCTACACGTACACATCTCAACCGTGAACTGGTGGAGTTTCCTGATGGAGTGTCCGACCGTACCGAAGCGATAAGTCACCGTATCCGTACGGCTGGTATCAAACGTAAGATAACCCCTGACCAAGTGCGGGCAATTAGAATCGTGCTTTCGGGTACGCACGAGGATATGATGAAAATACAGGACGAGGGCAGACTTGACGAATGGTGTGATGACAACCTGCAATGGCTGCAACGCACATTCGGCAAGGAGAACACAGTTTCGGCAGTCCTACACATGGACGAACATACACCGCATATCCACGCAACGGTCGTGCCGATAGTAACAGGCGAGCGCAGGAAAACCAAGAGGAAGCAGATAGAGGGCAAACGCACGTACCGCAAGAAATCCAACGGCGTTCGCCTGTGCGCCGATGATGTGCTGACACGTGAGAAGCTGGTCGCCTACCATGACAGCTACGCCGCAGCGATGGCGAAATATGGCTTGCAGCGTGGTGTCCGTGGTTCGGAAGCACGGCATACCACCACCGCCCAATACTACCGTGACCTGAAGCGGCAGACGGGAGAATTGGAAGCCAACGTACAACAGTTGCAGACCGAACAGCGACAGGTGGAACAACAGCTTGATAAGGTTAAGCAAGAAATCAAGTCGGAGAAGCTGGAAGCAGCCAAGACGGAAGCGAAAGCCGCATTTGTGGCAAAAGTTGGTTCTCTTTTGGGCAGCGGCAAGCTCAAGGAGTTGGAAGCCGACAACCATGCTCTGCAAAGCAAGGTTACAGCTCGTGACGAGAGCATAGAACTGTTGCAGCAACAGATGCAGCGGCAGCAGGAAGAACACCACCGGCAGTTGATGGAGATGCAAGCCAAGCACCGCAGGGAAATGGCGGACAAGGAAGCAGAACACCAAAAAAAGGTGTCATTTTTGAAATCCATCATTTCAAAAGCACAAACATGGTTTCCGCTGTTCCAAGAACTGGTGCACATGGAGAAGTTCTGCCTTAAAGTCGGCTTCAACGAAAGACAGACTGCCATGCTCATCAGCGGCAAGCCGCTGTTCTATGAGGGTGAACTCTATTCGGAGGAACACAAGCGGAAGTTCAAAACTGAAAGAGCAGGTTTTCAAGTGGTGAAAGACCCAAGAGACAAGTCCAAACTTGTACTTGCCATAAATGGGCAACTGATTGGCGAATGGTTCAAGGAACAGTTCAACAGGCTGTTTTCATCCATTAGGAGGACAGTTGAGCCGTATAGAAAAGGCAAGGGCATGGGATTATAAACAATACCAACGAGAGGATAGCAAGTTTGTTTTGGACAGACCAAAACCGCTTGCAATCCTCTCGTTGATATTTTAAAGATAAATGAATCATGAAACTTCGTAACCTTGTGAAATGATATACGACTTTTCTTCATTGCTGAATCTTTTAGCGATTTTATAGCCCTTACTTATCAAAGTCGAAACTTCCTTATCGTTAAATGCTGGCTTAAAATCATTATCGTTTTTATTTTTTAGTCTAAGCCAAGCTATTGGTTGCTTTTTATTGACACTTTCCATGACAAATAGTTGTCCTTGCTGAACGAGCGAAGTTTCTTGTTCTATTGTTGGGAAATTTGTGTCCGTGGTGGATATGTCTTTACCTTTTATCGTATCTTCAGAAGATAAACTTACTGCTACATTTTCGTTTCTATTTTCCGAACAGATTTCTTTTTCGTTAGATTCTTGCACATAATCTAATTTATTAGCTTCTTGATTTTCAGTTCGTAATTCAAATATAGGTAATCTTACAAAATCGTAATACGCATCATAAGTTTTGTCATACCCAAGAGTTAGTCCTAAAAGATATACCGCAACGGAACATTCAAACCCAAATGTCTTGGCATAATTAATAGTTTTAAAATCAATGGAAAATCCACTGCCAAATTTGTCTTTCATAAGCAAGAATAATGGAGCCGCTACTGCAAATTGACATTTTGCAACTTCATCTGTTCGAGAAGGTAGATTTGAATTTATTGCTATTTGTGAAAGTGGCTTAAAATCCGTTGCTGGACATTCTTTTATCAAATTATATAATGTTGTTTCGATGGCAACATCGTTTTGCATTTCTTTTTTTGCCATCCAATTGCAAGCTACATGGATATAATCACAAAAATACCCTTTCGTATTTTTAGGATAAAAGCTATGGCGTTCATATCGTAGAAGATACGTCCATATAGATTGTTCTCCTGTCGGGCGTTTATATGAAAACAATTCATCAAATACTTCGAAAACGATATCATCGGTAATAATAGATTCACATATCTTTCTGTCAGTTTCCGACAAATCAAATATCGCCCATAAATTATCAATACCTCGTTTTGATTGCGACATTAACTGATTATTGTGTAAAGCTTTAAATTTCTCACCCCAAGGTGACACGTGAAGCCTAATTCGAGAATCAAACGATACGTTCATTTCCTTTTTGGCTTCCTCATCAAAAGTATAAAGCCCCCTTACATCTTCAATGTTTATGGGATAGGGATACTCATTCCCATTATCGCTAACAAAGTGTATCACCATATACTCAAAAGAGTATTCGAATAAGTTCATGCTCTTTGTTAACTTCTCAAACAAATCATCATCATTAGCATGAGCCTTGATATTTCCATCAAAATCGATTGCCGAATAAACATTCAATTTACCATACTTGAATAAATCTACGAAATCCGCCTTACGTATAATTGCTAAATAATCCATTGTATCTACAATTTAAAATCCCCAAGGGTTGTTATTATTGTTATTAGTTGTTGATTGGCTTGCCACCGATGTGGAAATATCTATGTGCGAACAGTTTGACTTGAAAGCATCCAGATAATCATTCGGATAGCCATAATGGGAAATATACAAATTTTTCCTAGCTCTGGTCATTGCTACCATAAACAAGGTCTTAGCCATACTTTCATCCGAGCTGATATACAAATTGTTATTAGCAAATGGGATGAAAACATTATCAAAATCCAATCCCTTTGCGCTGTGATATGTCATGAGGATAATACGACGGTCATTTTCAGAAAAGTTACCGTAACCATTACCCACATATTGCATTTTTATACCATTCACTTTGAGAAATGCATTCATTACGCCAAAATCAGTTTTTCCATACTGGTTGGTTGCTCCTTCCCATACTGGTTTTCCGGCATGACTAAGGGCTAAATTTACGAAGTGGATAATTTTTTGAGCAGATGGAATCAAAATAGCGGCTGTATCACCAACATTCACAGCTTTCGTTGCCTGTTCTATTACGTAAGCTACTTCTTTTTCTTCGGAAGTAGCTTCGCACAAACGTATTTGTGTATCGCTTTTTGTCATATCTCTTTTTGCAGAAAATATGTTCATTCGTGGTAGGAAGCGTTGCACTGCATCAATGATAGACCGTGATAGGCGATGAATGATTCCTAATTCAAAAGCGTCTCCATTGATTAGTCGTCCTATTTCTGACGGAGTTACGGTTGCTTCTTGCCATTGAGGGTCATGGTCATATATCGACTGATTGGAGTCACCTGCTACAACAACGTGCGTACCACGGTTATTCATCTCTTGAAGAATACGTGGTGTTAAATCTTGAACCTCATCGCACAGAATATAGTCATAATGGCTATTTCCTCTCATAAACCTATAGTAAGTTTCTATGGTAATATTCAATCCGATTTCCTTAAATGCGGATTTAAACATTTCAACCAATGATTGTGTGAATACAATCAATAAAATGCTTGCAGAAGGCGATTTTGCACGGACTTTTTTTGCTGTATATGCAAGTAAAATAGATTTTCCAGAACCTGCAAATCCTTTAATCCAAACATTCTTGCGGTTTATGTCCACATTGTCAAGAAAATTACGTTGTTGAGCATCAAGTTTATTCTCTTCTATTATCCAAGCCATAATCGCAGCTATTTAATTATTTGTTAATACATTATCCCTAATTTTAGACAGGTTTTCTTTATTATAATAAGAATCATTTTCAAGTTTCTTGGCAGAGGCCATCACTTGATTTGCAATGTCATTTTCTCCTAGTTCGTGTGCTACAGCTGCTAACCATCCCAAACTTGCACTATCCTTTAAGGTATTTGTTTTCCATTGTTGGAGCATATGGTCATAAGCACGATGGAATTTATTATTGCTATCTTCAGTTTTGCCTTCTGCCTTATCTATACGTCCTGCTTCAATCAATGCTATGTCATAATTAGGATTGAGTTCGCATGCTTTACGCACCTCCCTTTTGTACACATCTTTGTTGATAAACTTCATTGTATTGCCTAAGTTGAAATGTGCATACTCATTATTCGGATTTTGCTGAATAGCTTGTTCAAAGAATTCTGCAGCCTTTTCATTATTCCCTGAATTATGATAGAGTACACCTATCGAATTTAGGTTTTCTACATTTGGATATAATTCGTTTTGAAGTTCAAGTGTTTCTGCTGCCTTGAAATCATTTCCAATCTTCAGATAAGCCTGTTTGAGTGTAATCAGTGTTTCTTTCGAAGGTACACCGCCATTTTGTTCGGCTTCAAGGTTAGCTTGTCTTTCTGCTTTTAGGGCAGCCCTTTCTTCGGTTGTCAATTCTTTATTTGCAAATGGACTAAGTGGTTCCACATGGCATATTGTTCCCATGCAAGTAGCATGGATAATCAGCATCTTATCCGCATTGACTTCAATTATCAATTGGATTGGAGTATTGATAGAAAAACCATTGGGCATGGAAGATTCTATCTTCAAATTGAAAAGCATTTTTGTTGTATTACCAACACAAATAGGTAACTCGACAATTTTTTGCCCATCCCGGCTTGTTACCAAGTCATCAATCTCTATAGTGTTACAGGGTATCTCTGTTCCTGCAGGGAGAATGATTTTAGGTCGATCGTCCTTAGTGATGATTAAAATCGGTTCACTCGTGATAGGTTGTATCAGGCATTTATTCATACCATTGAACAATAAGCTGTGAATGGCTGCTCCTTGTGAAACGTGGGTTTGCAGGTCCATCGGAACCAATATCTCCGAATCCTCAAAATAGGAATGTAAGGCTTCTTGGATGTATGGACTTTTGCTGCTTCCTCCAATAAGCAAAACATAATCAATCTCTTCTTTGAGAGTTTTAGATTTCTTAATGGCACTTTCTATAGGAGAAAATATACTGTTGTATTCATCTTCTCCTTTTATGCGAGTCGTCTTACCAAATCCTTGTTTTAAGAACACAGCCATTGTTTCTGTAAGCTCCTTATTCGTCAGATAGAACTTGTTCTGTTTGAGCGTACCTTTATTGGTGATGATTTCAACTTCAGACTCTATTTCAGTCTTTGAATCGCTCAATTTCACATCAGGTATTACAAAATCAGAGGTAAGCGTTGCTAATGTTTTGTTCACTAATATTTTCAGTCGTTCTGCGACTTTATAAAGTGCAGATGCTATTTGTTTACGTTCATTCGTCCGAAACTGTTCTTTTTTCTTTCCATTAGCTTCCAAAAAGCGTGGCATGAGATAATGGTACGTTATGTACCTGTCTATGTCATCACCACCTAACTTCGTAAATTTTGAAATGGCAATGTTCTTAGAAAAAAATCCATTAGCACTCTGTCCTATTTCGAGTATAGATATATCGCATGTACCTCCTCCGAAATCAAAGACTAATACTTTCGAATTATAATCTGGGCTTATGAACATGGGGCGGTCTTCTGCTGCCCGTGATACAGCATAGCTGATAAAAGCCGCATTCGGCTCGTCTATAAGAGCTTGCTTTGACACTTTCATATCATTCGCCATTAGTGCGTCAAGTAAATCTTTACGCTGATTGGCTTCAAATGATGCAGGGATGCTTACTGCATACAAAATATCTGTACTGATATTATTTTCGGTACAGTATTTAATGATGAGGTATTTCAGATAGGCAAAGAATACCCGTGCAGCATCCACAGGATTCTTTATCCGAAAAGGGTCAACCTCACGCAGTTCACTATCGTAATACTTTGCTCCTAAATCCTCGCCTAACTCCATTTTGAATGAATACCAGATATTCTTTCCCTTTTTCAGTTGGTATTTCATTTGCGATGCACCTTCTCCAACCAAAATGCGTCCATTCAGCCACGCTATTACCGTAGGCACTATCTCTGACTTGTATAAAGTCCCGTCAGGAAGCATTTGCGGCAACCGGAAAGACTCCGTATGGATTTTATGGTCGTACTCATCATAGGAAGCGATAGATACCACCGTTGTTGATGTACCAAAATCAATTCCGATGTACGTTTTACCACGCATGAGTGCTGTATTCTTAACAGCAGGCAGCATTGATGATATTGTTATTTCATTCATTGCACTATGTTTTATTTCACGAGAAGTTTATTAAGTCTTGAATGTTCACTTCTAACAGTTCTGTTATACGTTTCAATGTTTGTAAATCTGGTTGTGTTGTATTTGTACACCATTTAGATACCGTTGTTTGGTTTACTCCAAGTTGTTCTGCCAACCATTTATTAGTACGTTTTTTCTTTGCCAAAACTATTTTAAGTTGATTCAAATCTTCCATTAATTTTCATTGTTATTTCTTTGATTGCAAAAATAATGATTTTAACAATAATAAAAGCCGAAATTCTAAGATACTTTTGTTTTACATGAAACAAAGTCATACCTTTGCATACAAAGAGTTATCCGAAACAAGCAAAGCGATGCAGACCGCAGCAACATGAACGGTTGCCAAATCATTACCACAAAACGTGGTAATTCTTCTAACTCTCTTGATTTCAAAGAGGTATATTCCTTATACAGATTTACGGCAAAAGTTTGCCTGGCTGTTGTCAAAAGATGAAGTAAATACACGGCTTTTTCATTTAAGGAAGCTGTGGGTACATGCAATAAAAAAGTGAAATCAAGCTTGCGGATATGCGTTCCAAAGTAAGTATTCAACAAATACTTCAGAACTTTAGAGCCTGTTTGAATTTTCCTCAAAAAGAACTCTCAAAAGAACGCTGAACAAAATTCAAGACAGGCTCAAGAATCCTGCATTTATTTTTTTTGATGAGGCTACAAATTCTTTGGATGCGAACAATGAACGGGCCATTGTGGAAGAGCTTCGTAACTTCTATCATGGCTGTACTGTAGTAATTGTGGCTCATCGGCTGAGTACTTTTCTTGTTTTGGCTGTTTGCAGGCATAAAATGATTACGTTTTGTAATTATTTCATGGCTTTCTTTCATTATCTTTGTTGCCTTGAAATGACGACTCATAAATGTAGTGAAGACATATGAACTTACGTACCCCAGTTGAACTGCCTGCCGGATTGTTCCGGATGAAGCATGCCGACCACTTGATGCTGCTCGGTTCTTGTTTTGCTGCCGAAATGGGGGAAAGGCTGCTGAACATTAAATTCCGTTGTAACGTTAACCCGTACGGGGTGATTTATAATCCACTTTCCATCTCTGTCGCATTGCGGGAGATAGAAGCCGGGAAGAGTTATGGAACAGAGGAACTTTTCCTTTTTCGTGAACTTTGGCATAGCCCTATGCACCATGGTGAATTTTCTTCTTCTGATAAGGAAAAAGTGTTGGAAAACATCAACACCCGACTACGGGAGGCACATGCTGCCTTCTCTCAATTGGACTACCTTCTGCTTACTTTTGGTACGGCGTGGGTTTATGAGTCCAAAGAGAGTGGACGTGTGGTATCCAACTGCCACAAACAACCGGAGGCAAAGTTTACACGTCGTAAGCTTTCTGTGGATGAAATTGTGTTTGATTATAGGAACTTGTTGTCGGATGTACTGTTGCGAAACCCTAAGCTGAAAGTATTGTTTACCGTTAGTCCCATCCGTCATGTCCGCGATGGATTGCATGCCAATAACCTAAGTAAAGCAACTTTGCTGTTGGCTGTCGAGCAACTTCAGACACTTTTTCCGGAACATGCCTTTTACTTTCCGGCTTATGAGCTGCTGCTCGACGAATTGCGTGACTATCGCTTTTATGCCGACGATATGGCGCATCCTTCTAAGCTTGCTGTCGATTATGTCTGGGAGCGATTCGTGCATTCCTGCATCTCTGACGATGCGTTACGGATTATGGAAGAAAGTGAAAATATCCGTAAGATGTTGTCGCATAGACCATTTTATCCCGATTCAGAAGAGTATAAGCGTTTTTTAGGACAAATTGTGTTAAAAATAGACCAACTTAACGGAAAATACCCGTACTTAGATTTCCAAAAAGAGAGAGAAATATGTCGTATTCGATTGAAAGCATAACCGAAAGTATTGGCGCACGGCGTGTGGGAAACGCGCCGGCTACCATAGACTGGCTGCTCACAGACAGCCGTTCCCTGAATTTTCCTGAGGAAACATTATTCTTTGCCTTGACCACCAAGAGGAATGACGGTGCGCGCTATATCGCAGATTTATATGCCCGTGGAGTACGTAATTTTGTGCTTAGCGAAGAAAGCTTTAGATTAATTGAGCATGGAGAATTGAAAATTGATAATGATGCGCAGCAACCCGCTATCCATTTTCAATCTTCCACTGTCAACTACCTTATTGTTTCCAATCCGCTGAAAGCCCTGCAAAAACTGGCGGAACAGCATCGGAACCAGTTCCAGATACCGGTCATCGGTATTACGGGAAGCAACGGCAAGACTGTTGTGAAGGAATGGCTGCACCAGTTGCTCTGTCCGGAACGCGCCATTATCCGTTCTCCCCGCAGTTATAACTCCCAGATTGGAGTGCCTTTGTCCGTGTGGCAGATGAACGAACAGTCCGAACTTGCTATTTTTGAAGCCGGTATTTCCGAGCCGGGGGAAATGCGAGCTTTGCAGAACATCATCAAGCCTACCATAGGCATCCTGACCAATATAGGAGGGGCTCATCAGGAAAATTTCTTCTCGTTGCAGGAGAAATGCATGGAGAAGCTGACGCTTTTCAAGAATTGTGATGTCGTGATTTATAATGGTGACGATGAGTTCGTCAGCAACTGTGTGGCGAAGTCCATGCTTTCTGCACGTGAGATTGCGTGGAGCCGGAAAGATATGGAACGTCCTTTATATATAAGTAAAGTCGAGAAACAGGATAACTGTACTGTCATTTCCTACCGCTATCTGGATATGGACAATACGTTTACTCTACCGTTCATAGATGATGCTTCCATTGAGAATTCTCTGAACTGTTTGGCCGCATGTCTCTATCTGATGCTTCCTGCCGAACGGATTACGGAGCGTATGGAAAGATTGGAACCCATTGCCATGCGTCTGGAAGTCAAAGAGGGAAAAAACAACTGCCTGCTGATTAACGACAGTTATAATTCTGACCTTGGCTCATTGGATATTGCACTCGATTTTCTTTACCGCCGTTCGCAAAGTAAGGGATTGAGGCGGACTTTGATTCTTTCGGATATATTGGAGACCGGTCAGAATACACCGGCACTTTACCGGCAAGTGGCACAGCTGGTAAGTAGCCGTGGCATTGAACACATCATAGGTGTAGGAAATGAAATATCTTCCTGCGCTGCACGCTTTAATATAGAGAAAACCTTTTATCCGGATACGGCAGCCCTGATACACGCCATCCAGCGTGGGGAATTTTGCCTTGAAAACGAGATTATCCTGATTAAGGGGGCGCGTAAGTTTGGTTTTGACTCCTTGACGGAAGTATTGGAGAAGAAGGTGCACGAAACCATTCTGGAGGTTAATCTTGGAGCGATGATTGCCAATCTGAACTATTATCGTGGCAAACTGAAGCCGGAAACAAAGTTGGTCTGCATGGTGAAAGCCTCCGCTTACGGTGCGGGCTCTTATGAGATAGCTAAGACTTTGCAGGAACATCATGTCGATTATCTTGCCGTGGCGGTTGCCGACGAAGGCTCCGAACTCCGCAAAGCGGGCATCACTGCGAACATCATTATCATGAATCCTGAGATGACTGCTTTCAAGACTATGTTCGATTATAAGTTGGAACCCGAAGTATATAGCTTCCATCTGCTGGACGCTCTGATTAAAGAAGCGGAAAAGGAAGGTATCACAAACTTCCCCATCCACGTAAAGCTGGATACCGGTATGCACCGTCTGGGATTTGCACCGGAGGATATGCCCCGGCTGATAGAACGGCTGAAGGGACAGAATGCCGTGATTGTCCGTTCCGTCTTCTCGCATTTGGTAGGGAGCGATTCGCAGCAATTCGACAGTTTTACACGTCGGCAGATAGAAATGTTCGAAAAAGCGTCCATGGAATTGCAAGGAGCTTTTTCGCATAAGATACTTCGCCATATCTGTAATTCTGCAGGTATCGAACGTTTCCCGGGAGCGCAATTCGACATGGTGCGTCTGGGTATCGGTCTTTATGGTGTCAATCCCATAGACAATTCTATTATGAATAATGTAAGCACATTGAAGACTACCATCCTCCAGATACGTGATGTTCCTGAAGAGGATACGGTGGGCTATAGCCGGAAAGGGCATCTCACCCGTCCGTCGCGTATAGCGGCTCTTCCCATCGGTTACGCCGACGGCCTGAACCGCCATATTGGAAACGGGCATGCCTATTGTCTTGTAAACGGCCAACGGGCAGCCTATGTAGGCAATATCTGTATGGATGTCTGTATGATTGACGTGACGGACATTGATTGCAAGGAGGGGGACAGTGTGGAAATTTTTGGTGACCATCTGCCTATAACCGTTCTTTCCGATGCACTCGATACGATTCCCTATGAGGTGCTGACAAGCATCTCTACACGGGTGAAACGTGTTTATTATCAAGACTGAAATAGAGGATGATAGGGAAGGATTGAGAATTAGGGGTGAAGGATTGTGATAAAATTAATCCTTAATCCTTCACCCCTAATCCTTAATTTTCCTATCTTTGCATTATAATTAATCCGATATAACTATGACAAACTTACTTTTATTAGGCTTTCTGCCCAGCGGTTCCGAATGGATAATCATTGCATTGGTTATCTTGCTGTTATTTGGTGGTAAGAAGATTCCTGAACTGATGCGTGGTTTAGGCAAGGGAGTGAAGAGCTTTAAAGATGGTGTGAACGAAGCCAAAGAAGAAATAAGCAAGGCTCAGGAAGATCTGGATAAACCGGCTGAGAAGAAATAAAAAGATTTACGATTTACAATTTGCGATTTGATACTCTGTAAACTTCAGGAGTATGTACAGACTTGTTGCCTTTCATCTTGCGCGCCTAAGTCGTAAATCATAAATCGTCAAATCGTAAATATATTAGTTTTATGGCAGAAAAAGAACTAACCTTTTGGGACCATTTGGACGAGTTGCGCCGAGTGTTGTTCCGTGTACTCGGTGTGTGGTTTGTATTGGCTATCGGTTATTTTATTGCCATGCCTTATCTGTTTGACAATGTGATACTGGCTCCTTGCCATAATGATTTCATTTTCTATGACTTGCTGCGTTGGATTGGGCAGAAACTGGATTTGCAGGATGATTTTTTTACTCAGGAGTTTCATGTGAAGCTTGTCAATATCAATCTTGCCGCACCGTTCTTTGTCCACATGTCTACCGCTTTCTGGATGTCGGTGGTAACGGCTGCTCCTTATATTTTCTATGAGATTTGGCGCTTTGTGAGTCCAGCCCTCTATCCAAACGAGCGCAAAGGGGTGAGGAAAGCGCTGGGTATAGGTACGGTGATGTTCTTCATGGGGGTGTTGCTGGGGTATTTTATGGTCTATCCGCTGACTTTGCGTTTCCTGTCCACCTATCAGTTGAGTGCGGCCATCGAGAATCAAATTTCCCTGAACTCGTACATCGATAATTTCATGATGTTGGTGCTTTGCATGGGACTGGCGTTCGAACTGCCGCTGGTGACATGGCTACTTTCCTTGCTGGGACTGGTACACAAGAGTTTCTTGCGGAAATACCGCCGTCATGCTGTTGTCATTATTGTTATTGCCTCGGCCATCATTACTCCGACCGGTGACCCGTTTACCTTGACAGTAGTGGCGGTGCCGCTTTATCTGCTCTATGAGTTGAGTATCCTGATGATAAAGGATAAAAAGACTGATGAAGTGGAAGAAGTGGATACAGACGAATGATGGATTGTGAAGTAAAGGAATATTTTAGTATATTGCTGGAAGCTTGTCGCAGTGAGGAAATCTCCTTGGACGTGGCCTATCGGCAATTGCGCGAGTTGTTGGAGCGTTTGTGCCGTACACAGATGCCTGACAGCAGTTTGCAGATGACAGACCTTTCTGCACGTATCAGTTTCGTGGCTTCGAAGGCTGGGCTTTCCACCGTGGAGCAAAATCGTCTGCATACTTTCCGGCTGACTTCCAATGCTATCCTGAACCGCCAGGCAGAGCCGCAGCGTGAACAATTGTTGCGTGATGCCAAAACGCTGGCATTCTTTGTAAAGCGCTTGACGGGGGAGGAGATACCTGCGAATCTCTATCGCCTGCTACCCCGTGCGGATGCCACCTATATAGTGGCGCCGCCCGCCAAAGAGCGGATAAAGCGCATGCGTGTCTGTTTTCAGTATGCCGATGATACCTGTTTGTATGTATTACCTGTAGATACTGTGGCCGATGAGCCGTTGCGTGTCCGTTACAATGTACCTCAGATTAATGAAGAGTTTGCAGAAACCTGCCGGATTCTGTGGCGGCATGCCCAGGTCAATCTGCTGGATGTTGCGGTGGATGAAGCCGGCATACTCACTCCTTCCTTTATTATACTTGAGCCCGATTACTTGATAGACATCAGTTCGCTTGCCGAATGTTTCAAGGATTATGGGCATCATCCGGCTAACTATATCTTGGCACGGCTCCAGTCGCCGGACAATACCCGTCCGTTACTGTTGGGTAATATTGCCAACCTTTTTCTGGACGAATGGATTCATGCCAAGGAGGTACCCGATTATCTGGCATGCATGAAGAAGGCCTTCCGTTCTTACCCTATCGAACTGGCAGCATGTGGCGACCTGCGCGACCGGGAGAAAGAAGCTGAATTCTTTTCTGATTGCAAGCGCCATTTCGACAATATCTGTCAGACAGTGACAGAAACATTCCGTGCATCCGGCTATGAGCTCGATAGGACTGATGCCGTGCTGGAACCCTCTTACATTTGTGAAGCATTGGGCTTGCAAGGGCGTCTGGACTATATGCAGCGGGATATGACCTCGTTCATTGAAATGAAGTCAGGCAAGGCGGACGAGTATTCCATCCGGGGCAAGGTGGAGCCTAAAGAAAATAATAAGGTGCAGATGTTGCTCTATCAGGCCGTGTTGGAGTATTCTATGGGAATGGACCATCGGCGTGTAAAGGCTTATCTGCTCTATACCCGTTATCCGTTGCTCTATCCGGCGCGTCCTTCGTGGGCAATGGTGCGCCGCGTGATGGATGTGCGTAACCGGATTGTAGCCAATGAATATGGCATCCAGTTACGGAATAGCCCGCAGTATACGGCAGAGCGCCTGAAAGACATTCGTCCGGACACCTTGAATGAGCGCGGTTTGGACAATACCTTGTGGAAACGTTTCCTTTATCCCTCTATTGATGCTGTAGCACAACGCATTTGTTCGCTTTCGTCGTTAGAGCAAAGCTATTTCTATACGCTCTATAACTTTATAACTAAGGAACTCTATACCTCCAAATCTGGAGATGTGGATTATGAAGGACGTACCGGTGCTGCCGCCCTCTGGCTTTCCACTCTGGCTGAGAAATGTGAGGCAGGTGAAATTCTGTACGATTTGACTATTTGCGAGAATCATGCGGCAGATGCGCATAAGCCGTATTTGTCACTCAGAACGAAGCAAACTGTTGTTTCCCGGCAGGAGCGGGTTCTTCCCAATTTCCGTCAGGGTGATGCGGTGGTTCTTTATGAACGGAATAAGGATACCGACAACGTTACCAACAAGATGGTGTTTAAAGGCAATATAGAGCGCATATCCGATGACGAAGTTTGCATCCGTCTTCGTGCCACGCAGCAGAATGCGGGTGTATTGCCTGCTGCTAGTCTCTATGCCATAGAGCACGACTATATGGACACCTCCTTCCGTAGCATGTATCTGGGACTTTCCGCTTTTCTTTCTGCCACCCAAAGACGGCGTGACTTGTTGTTGGGGCAGCGCCCTCCCGAATTCGATGCTTCTTTGGATGCCAGTATTGCGACCGCTCCGGATGATTTTTCGCGGATTACTTTGAAAGCGCAGGCTGCCCGCGACTATTTCCTTTTAATCGGTCCTCCGGGTACCGGCAAGACTTCCCGTGCGTTGCGGGGCATGGTAGAAGCCTTTTACCGGGAGGGGAAACAGATTCTGCTGCTTTCGTATACCAATCGCGCCGTAGACGAAATCAGTAAGGCGCTGGCTTCCATTGAGCCGGAAATAGACTTTATCCGTCTAGGCAGTGAGTTGTCTTGCGACGAGTCATTCCGCCCGTATCTGATTGAGAATGTGCTGGAATCTTGTGCCACTCGGCGGCAGGTGCAGGAGCGCATTGCCCGTTGCCGTGTTTTTGTCGGTACGGTTGCCACGCTTTCTTCCAAGACCGAGCTTTTCCGGTTGAAGACTTTTGATGTAGCGATTGTGGATGAGGCTACCCAAATATTGGAACCACAACTGCTGGGGGTGCTCTGTACCCGCAATCCCGCAGGTGCGGATGCCATTGGCAAATTTATTTTGATAGGTGACCATAAGCAGCTGCCCGCAGTGGTCTTGCAGTCGTCCCAACAGTCGGAAGTGTGTGACGAAGCTTTGCAGGCCATCGGATTGTATAATTTGAAAGATTCCCTTTTCGAACGCCTTTATAGAAACCTGTCCAGAGAGGGTGTCAATCGCCAGGCATCAACCTCTCGTTCTTCATCCCTTATCCCTCATCCCTCTTATGACATGCTCTGCCGTCAGGGGCGTATGAATATCGAAGTAGCTTTGTTTCCTAACCGGGCTTTTTATGGTGGTCTGCTGGAGCCGGTTGGTCTGCCACACCAGCAGGGCGAGCTGAGCCTTGCTCCTGAGTTGTGTGATTGTGAATTTGCCGGTTTGTTGACTCGTCGTGTCGCTTTTCTGCCTTCCGCAGTCGAACCGCCGGCACAGTCGGCCAAGATGAACCATTCGGAGGCGCGGATTGTGGCACGGTTGGCAGCGGCCATCTACCGGCAGTATGCTGCTGTTTCCGGTTTCAATCCGGCTGTCACTTTAGGTGTAATTACTCCTTATCGCAGTCAGATAGCCTTGATTAAGAAAGAGATTGCCACTTTGGGTATTGCTCCTTTGGAGGATATATTGGTAGACACCGTGGAACGCTTCCAAGGTAGCGAACGGGATGTCATTATCTACTCTTTCTGTGTGAATCGGGCTTATCAGTTGAAGTTTCTGGCAAATATGACGGAGGAAAACGGTACTTGGATTGACCGGAAATTGAATGTTGCCCTTACTCGTGCCCGTAAGCAGATGTTTATGACAGGAGTGCCGCAACTATTGAAACTTAATCCTATTTATGCCGAGCTTTTGTCGGCAGTTTGTCATTGACGACCGCGCTATTTAGTAAATTTTAAATATTTTCAGCTTCTTTATATAGTTTATTAATAACGCTGTGTGAGATAAACCATTATCTTTGCATCACGTTTTTTTCATAGAGATTTAGATTTAAGGTTAGAAGAATTGTGGAAGTCGTGAGACTTCCCTTTTTTTCATCTTAAATTGTGTTCCATTTACAGTTTTTTGTTTTTGACTGTAATTGAACGAAGAAAAGCCATTTCGTGAGAAAAGGCTTTTTTTGTGCGGAGTTTGCAAGGCATGTAATGCACTTTGCAAACTCTGCATGGCTCTGAATATCTATAAAAAGACTTCTGATTAGTCCACTATAATCGGTTTGTACCTCGGAACCAGTGCCTTCATGATGCACCAGCCTATCAGGTAGGACACTGCACACACACAGAAGATGATGAAGTATCCGGCAGGTTTGCCCTGGAATCCAAGAAATACCATTTGTGTCTTGTCGGCATAGTCGAACAGCAAACCGGAACTCATGTTGATGAGGAATGAGCTGATGCCGCCTGCCATACCTCCGATTCCCACAATGGTGGCAATTGTGCTCTTGGGAAACATATCACCTACTACAGAATAGATATTGGCCGACCAAGACTGATGGGCCGCGCCTGCAATACCTATGATGATAATCGGGAACCAATAGGCTTGTTCGCCGAATACCTCCTTATTGCCCAATGGTTGTGCAAACAATGCCAATAGTGGGAACAGTGCGAAGATGAACATGGCCTGCATGCGTGCGGCATAGGGGTTCTTGCCAGTCTTGTTAATAATGATGGTGGGCAGTTTCCCGCCATAGATGGACAGCATTGTGATGGCATAGAGCATGAAGATAAGCATCTGTGCTGTGGGAGTATCTGAGGAGAATCCGTAAACGTCCGAGATGTATGCGGGTGCCCAGAAGAGGAAGAACCACCATACACCGTCCGTCATGAACTTGCCGAAAAATACAGCCCAAGTCTGCGGATATTTGAAACATTGCAGGAAAGAAATGCTTTTTTCGTCGTTGGTTGCCGGAGTAGCTGTTTTTTTATCCTCCTCGTTGTCTTTGTCTTGTTCTATATACGTCAGTTCAGCAGCGTTTACGTGTGGATTTTCATCAGGCTTCTTATACATGAACATCCACAGTCCCATCCAGATGAAACCCAATCCGCCGATAACAATAAAAGCCATTTCCCAGCCGTTGCCCACGCCCATGCGTTGGAAGTAGCGGGCCAGGGTAGGGATACACAATGGGGCTATCAGTGCTCCGATAGTAGAGCCGGCATTGAAGATGGAAGTGGAGAAGGCGCGGTCTTTTTTGGGAAAATATTCGGCTGTCACCTTGATGGCGGCAGGAAAGTTTCCTGCTTCACCAATGCCCAGTATGATACGGGTGGCAATGAAGTAATAAACGCTGGTGATGGCTATGGTAGAGGCCAATGCACCGGTAGCGCTAATCATGTTGGCGGCATTTTCAATGCCGAGGGTTATTTCTGTGGCAAGTCCGCAGAGGGCGTGCATACAAGCGCCGATAGACCATACGGCAATGGCCCATAAATATCCTTTCTTCGTTCCCATCCAGTCGATGAAACGTCCGGCAAACAGATTGCCTAAGGCATAGACGATGGAAAAGATAGCCGTGATGTAGCCGTAGTGTGTATCAGTCCAGTGGAATTCGGGGGAGATGAAATCTTTCCAGGTCAATGAAAGAACCTGGCGGTCGAGGTAGTTGACGGTTGTCGCGAAGAATAGCATGGCGCAGATAATCCAGCGGTAGTTGGTCATCCGCCCCATAGTGTTTTGAAATGTACTCATGATAATAGATTTATATTTTGATGCAAATGCAGGGGCTTGTGTGTTATTCGAGGTGTAATATCGGGTAAAAAGGATGTAGAAAATGACAAAAATAGGCATGGACTTAGTCCATGCCTATCGGGTGTTACGGGCAACTTTATTTCATATCGTTGTATTTGATTTCGTCTTTGTCACTGTATTTCAGGTTTTCACCGCCCATACCCCAGATGAAAGTATAGTTGCTGGTTCCGGCAGCAGCGTGGATAGACCATTCGGGAGAAGTGATGGCTTGTTCGTTGTGCAGCCATATCAGACGTTCTTCCTGCGGTTCGCCCATCAGGTGACAGATAGCGTTGCCGGGTTTCAGGTTAAAGTAGTAGTAAGCTTCCATGCGGCGAGTGTGCGTGTGGGCAGGCATGGTATTCCATACGGAGCCGGGAGCCAGTTCCGTGAGTCCCATCTGCAACTGGTTGGTGCCACCGTCTTTCACTCTTTCCAACACATCTTTCACAATCAGCTGATTTACGATGCGGTCGTTGCTGTCCTCCATTTTTCCATAATGGTCGGAGATACCCAGTGCATATTTCTTGGGGTTGGCTTTCTGAAGCTTGGCATCAGTCGTGATCAGCTGAGTAACGTAGGGCTTGTAGGCTGGAGCCGAATTGATGTAGAACTTGGCAGGATTGGTGGCGTCGTTGCTCTTGAAGGTTACTTCCTTATTTCCGCAGCCTACGTAAAGGGCTTCCTTATATTTCATGGGATATTCTTTACCGTCTACGGTTACTACTCCGTCACCGCCGGTATTGATGACACCCAGTTCGCGGCGTTCGAGGAAGTAGGTGATTTCCGGACCCAGTTCACGGAACACTTCCAACTTCAATGTCTTGTTCACCGGCATAGCGCCACCGTAAATCAATCGGTCGTAGAGGGTGTAGGTTACGTTGATTTCATCCGGAGCCATCACTTTGTCCATCATGAATCTGCTGCGCAGCAGTTCCGTGTCATAATGCTTCACGTCCTGCGGATGGCAGGCGGTCTGCACTTTGTAATTCACTTGGGCATTGGCTGCCATGGCAGCTGCTCCCATCATAAATGCAAGTACTAACTTTTTCATAATTGCGTTACTATTTAATTTTTAACTTTTAATTTTTGATTGATTTCTGGTATTTGATGATAGCACGACGGTTCATAATCATCAGGAACAATGTGCATAATGCAAGGATACCGGAACCTATCCATTTCAGCGAGTAGGTCAGGTGGAAAATGACCCAAGCAAAGGGGCTGGATGCGAAATCCAGTGCGCCGCCTTCAAAGCCGGCAGGAATATTTACGGCAGCATCTTGTGTCTTTTCGTATACATCGTGGGCTGCTTGTGTGAAATAGGGGGCGAGGTTTGTTACGAAATAAAGGCCGATGGTCAGTACAACCAGTCCGATGATGAACGTCTTTATTACATTCCCTTTCGTGATGGGCAGTACTAGCGGGAAGAGATAGAACATTCCGGCCAGCGACGCCAAAGGCAGGAACTGGTTACCCGGCAGGATGACAGCCAACAGTATGGTTACGGGAATCAGCAGCAGGGAAACTACCAGCGTTGCAGGATGGCCGATAACCAATGCGGGACTCATACCGATGTTCAGACCGACAGCACCTTTGAATTTCTTGGCAATCAGTTCGCGGGTAGCATCGGAGATAGGCTTCAAGCCTTCGATGAACAAAGCGGTGATACGCGGAATCAGTTCCATCACGGCGCCCATCTTGATACCCAAACCTAATATATAAGGTATCTTGTCTACCAGTTCCTGACCGTTCTTGCAAGACAAGGCACCGATGCCGCAACCTACCAGAATTCCCAGGAACAAAGGCTCACCCAGCAGCCCGAATTTCTTCTTCATGCCTTCCGCATCGATGTTCAATTTGTCAAAACCGGGGATTTTGTCCAATGCTTTATTGATGACTACGGCAAATGGAACGAAACCTGCGCAGAAAGGCTGGGGAATGGAGATACCCTCCATCTTGTCGTAGAATCCCTGAAATTTGTCGGCGGTATAGTCGGCCATGATCAGGGTAATGATATAGCAGATGATAGCGGCGAAGAAGCCCCACCAGATATTGTCGCTGGCAAAATAAACAACTGCACCGATAAATGCGAAATGCCAGTAGTTCCAAAGGTCGATATTGACCGTACGGGTTGTTTTCGTTAATAACATCAGAAGATTTACTCCCAAACATACCGGAATGATGAATGCACCCACTGATGTGTTATAGGCTACAGCTGCAGCCGCAGGCCATCCCATGTCGAATACTTTCAATTGAAGACCGTAAATTTCAACGACTTGGCTCAGAGCAGGACCGAGGCTGCTGGTCAACAACGCAGTGACTACTGACAGACCTACGAAGCCGACGCCTACCAACAGACCGCTCTTTAATGCCTTGCTGAACTTGATGCCGATGCATAATCCCAAAATTGTAAAGATTATAGGCATCATCACTGCTGCTCCTAAGCCGATGATATAACCGAAAACTTGTTCCATTTTTTGTGATTTAATTAGATAATTGATAATGTTTTGCAATAGTATGAATTAAAAACCGGGCTCAAAAATAAGACCTTTTCTCAATTAATCAAACTTGAAAAGCATAATTATTAGTAAATGGAATGATTTTGGACGAAATTGGTCGTTATCGTGCACAAAAATGCTCGTTTCCGTACACGAAAACTGAATAATACACCCTCTGCATTGAAAAGCATACGTCCGTTTGGAAAGCAAGCATTACTTTTGTTCTTGGAAATGAAACCGATCTTATGCCAAAAAATGAATGACGACATGAAGATGAATTTAATTTGTAAATTTATTGTATCAGCATTTATGTCGATTACGAGAGTCGGGGGGGAGGAGGGAACTGACCCTCATGTACGTGCCTTTCTCTCCCGCCCACAGTGCGGGGATGCTTCAAGTGGAAAATGGGAATGACACTGACGGAATATAGAAATGAAGGAGTGAAAAACAACACATCCGGGTGGAGCTTATGGAAAACTCCATCCGATATTGATTTATGGGAAAAAGATTTAGAGGATTGATAGTTATATTGGTTATATTCTGAGAATTTAACTATATTAGCGCCCGAAAAGCATAAATATGGCGCTAAATCTGATAAAAAAGGATAAGTCTCGTTCTGTTGTAAGCATTAAGCTGGATGAGCATGAGTTTCATAATATTTTTAAGGAATATTATGCGGCGCTTTGTTCCTTCGCGTTCCAATACATGGAGGATGCGGATATGTCAGCAGATATAGTACAAGACGTATTTGCCAAGTTGTGGCAGATAAGAGACGATTTCTTTTATCTTCATCAGGTGAAAGCTTTTCTTTATACGGCCGTACGTAACCATGCCTTGAACGAACTTGAGCATTCGAAGGTAGCTCATGAATACGAGCAAAAGATTATAGCCAAAAAGACAGATGCTTCTTTTCGTGATGCGATTGTGGAAGAAGAGACTTTCCGGATTCTGTCAGAAGCTATAGAGAAACTTCCTACCCAAATGAGAGCTATCATGCAGTTGGCTCTGGAAGGTAAAAAGAATGCAGAAATAGCAGAGCGTCTCAATGTCTCTCCCGAAACGGTACATACTCTTAAAAAAGTGGCTTATAAAAAGCTCCGTGCATTCCTTACCGATTATTATTATTATTATTGCCTTCTGTTATTTATCTAAAAGCACATTTTTTTCTATTTTTTCAAAAAAAAGTCTTTATCGATTCACCATGTTTTCATTTTGGCTTGTATTATCATTAAAGATAGACTAAAACATGCCGGATTATGATAAAAGAATACTTTCATATAGCTCATCTTATTTCCAGGCACCTATCCGGTGAAGTAACACCGGAAGAAAACCGTTTTTTGGATAAATGGCGCAAAGAGAGCAAAAGCCATGAGCAGCTTTTCCAAAAGATTTGTAGTGATGAACATTATGCACAGCACGAAATTCGTAAAATGGAGTTTGATTCGCAGGCTGGATGGAGAGGTGTCGAAGTACGTATCAAGAGGATGGAGCTCAGAAGGAGACATTTGAAACTGTTACGGTACGTTGCTCTTTTTATTGCACCGGTGCTGATATTGGTTTTTGCACTTCAGGATATTTCTGTACCCCATGTCATGGATGACAATCAATTTTTACTGTATTTATTCTAACCTTCATCAGTTCCGGCCTAAGTGCCGGAACTCTTGGTTTAGACGGTAAGAAGAAGGATAAGGAGAGGAAGGAGGAATTGTCGGCAGACGGACCTTATGTGATTTATGAACCGGACGGCAAGGTGCGCGTCATAAGCGTTACAGCCCGGGGGCAGATAGAAGATACGGCTTATACGGTGCTTCCTCAGGATTTCACCCTTCATGTCACAGACCACAAAGGGCGTTATCCGTTTGATGTGAAGCTGCATCCGGTCAAACGTCCGGAATGGCAATACAGACAACCGGATAAAGTGTTTGTGATGTCTGACCCCCATGGCAAGTTGAATTGCGTGATGAGCTTGCTGCGGGGCAACCATGTCATTGATAAAGACTACCATTGGAATTTTGGAACCAATCATCTGGTGGTTATCGGTGATATATTTGACCGTGGCAAAGATGTGCTGCAGATATTTTGGCTGTTCTATAAATTGGAGAAGGAGGCGGCGGATGCAGGTGGTCATGTCTCGTTTCTGTTGGGTAACCATGAACCGCTTGTGACGGCAAATGATTTGCGTTATACCAAAGAAAAGTATAAGACATTGGCTCGAAAACTGGGTATGGATTATCCGGCATTGTTCAGTCCGGACACAGAACTTGGCAGATGGCTTGGTACCCGTAATACGATGCAGACCATCGGACCTAATCTGTATGTACATGCAGGTTTGGGAAAGGAGTTTTATGACCGTGACTTGAATATTCCCACAGTAAATGAGGAAATGAGCCGTGCATTATTCATGAGCAAGAAGGAACGTAAGGCCCTATCGCCTCTCACGGCTTTCCTATATGGTAATAGCGGCCCTATCTGGTATCGTGGATTGGTACGGACGGATGCAAAATACCATCCATTGGCACAAGACTCCCTGCAACTGATGTTGAAACGTTATGACGTCGAACATATCATTGTGGGGCATACCATCTTTAAGGACATTTCCACTTTCTATGATGGACGGGTGATTGGAGTGAATGTGGATAACGAGGAAAACCGAAAGAAGAAACGTGGGCGCGCTTTACTGATTGACGGGAATACCTATCTTGTGGTGGGAGATAAAGGAGCGATGCGGAAATTGTTCTGAGGCTGTTTTCCTTCTGATTATTTTTTAGGCGTGGAAGTACGTGGATTTCACGGAGAAACAAAGAAAAACTCCGCGTTTTTCGCGTAATCCGCGCCTAAAAAACATCATAATGTAAATATGCGCTTTCGGATAACTGGGGGAGGGAGTGCCCTCTCAAAGAGAGGCGATAACGGCAATGTCCGTAGCATTGTCTACGATATGTGCCGGATGAAACTCTTCCAGTTCTGTGCGGGGACGGAATCCCCAGGTGACTCCGCAGGCGGTGACTCCGGCATTGGCGGCCGTCTGCATATCCACTCCGGAGTCTCCCACATATAGCACGTCTTCACGGGATATCCGGGTGATGTCCAGAATGTCATGCACCACTGTTGGGTCGGGCTTCACGTTGACCCCTTCCCGCTGTCCGAAGACGGCGGTAAAACGTATGCGGGGAAAATAATGTGAAATCAGTTTCGCGGTAGCCGATTGATATTTGTTGGAAGCCACTGCCAATATCATCCCTTTCTCCTGCAACTGTTCCAGCAGTTCGGGGATGCCGGGGTAAGGGCGGCTTTTATCAGCATTGTGCACGTCATAATAAGGCACAAACTCCTTACGGACGCGCAAGACGTTTTCTTCGCTCTTTTCCCCCTCCGGAAGGGCGCGCTCGAACAGTTTGTTGATTCCGTTACCAACCATGAAGTTATAGGCCGATTCCGGGTGAGTGGGATAGCCGAGCGCTTGCAAGGCATGGTTTGTGCTTTGTGCCAAATCGGCTATTGTGTTCAGTAAAGTTCCGTCCAGGTCAAATATAATCAACTTCTTCATTGCTTTCTCTATTTTTAGTTTGCTGCAAATATAGGGCTTTTTGCGCTCATGTTCAAATGCAGTTCCGGTTTTCATCAGGTATTTGCAGGATAGGAAGTTCTTGATTGATAATCAGTGTATTATTACTGCATTCCTGCTGTATGCTTTTTGCAGTAGTACTGCAAATAGGTTGCAGCGTTACTGCAAATAGGTTTGCAGCGTGACTGCAACTGCTTTGCAGCATTACTGCAACTGCTTTGCAGTGACACTGCACAAGCGTTGCAGTAGTTTTGCAGTGGTATTTTTTGTCGTTCTTTCCTTTTCTTTGCACACTTTCGGGCTTTTTATGCAAAAACTTCCTATCTTTGCAGCCGAATTTTACTAAAAATAGGTATGAGTTACAATTTGTTGAAAGGAAAAAGAGGCATTATTTTCGGTGCTCTGAATGAGCAGTCCATTGCCTGGAAAGTAGCAGAAAAAGCAGTAGAAGAAGGTGCAACAATCACTTTGTCGAATACGCCGGTTGCCGTGCGTATGGGTGAAGTGTCGGCTCTTTCGGAGAAACTGAATTGCGAGGTGATTCCTGCAGATGCTACAAGTGTAGAAGATTTGGAAAATGTATTCAAACGTTCTATGGAAGTATTGGGCGGCCCGGTTGACTTCGTGCTGCACTCCATTGGTATGTCTCCCAATGTGCGTAAGAAACGTACATATGATGATTTGGATTACGATATGTTGGAAAAGACACTGGATATTTCCGCTGTCTCTTTCCACAAGATGATACAAGCTGCCAAGAAACTCAACGCCATTGCCGACTACGGCTCAGTTCTGGCTCTGAGTTATGTGGCTGCGCAACGTACGTTCTACGGTTACAATGATATGGCAGATGCCAAGGCGCTGCTGGAATCCATTGCCCGCAGCTTCGGCTACATCTACGGACGCGAACACCATGTTCGTGTCAACACCATCTCCCAGTCTCCTACGATGACCACTGCCGGTTCCGGTGTGAAGGGCATGGACAAGTTGTTCGACTTCGCCAACCGCATGTCTCCCCTTGGCAATGCTTCTGCCGACGAGTGTGCAGACTACTGTATCGTGATGTTCTCCGACCTCACCCGCAAGGTCACCATGCAGAACTTGTTCCACGATGGAGGTTTCTCCAGCGTAGGTATGAGTCTTCGCGCCATGGCTACCTATGAAAAGGGCTTGGATGAGTATAAGGATGAAAACGGAAATATCATCTACGGCTAATGGAACTCGCTCTTTATCTTTTGCCAGTCACCCTGGGCGATACGCCTATTGAAACGGTGTTGCCGCCTTATAATAAGGAGATAATACTGGGAATCCGCCATTTCATTGTGGAGGATGTGCGCTCGGCACGCCGATTTCTGAAAAAGGTGGACAAGGGAATGGATATTGATGCGCTGACATTCTATACGTTGAACAAACACACGTCACCCGAAGACATCTCCGGCTATCTGAAGCCGTTGGTGGAGGGGCAGCCGATGGGCGTAATCTCCGAAGCTGGTTGTCCGGCCGTGGCCGACCCGGGCGCAGACGTAGTGGCTATTGCACAACGGAAAAACTTGAGAGTGGTCCCCTTGGTGGGACCCTCTTCCATTATCCTCTCTGTCATGGGTTCCGGCTTCAACGGACAGAGCTTTGCCTTCCACGGTTATCTTCCCATTGAACCGGCAGAGCGTGCCAAAAAGCTGAAGATGCTGGAACAGCGCGCCTACAATGAACATCAGACTCAGCTTTTCATTGAAACGCCTTATCGCAATAATAAGATGATAGAGGATATTCTTCATAACTGCCGTCCGCAGACCAAGCTCTGCATTGCAGCGAACATTACTTGTGAAGGGGAGTATATCAAAACCAAGACAGTGAGGGAGTGGCAGGGCAAGACCCCCGACCTTTCTAAGATTCCTTGTATTTTTCTCTTGTATAAATAATAGCTTCCAGATGCTCGAATTCATATTCCAGGCAACTGCTGAAGAAGTTTCGTCCCAGGTTGTGTCCAATTTGCCGGAACGTCCATAGCTTTCCACCCTTGAAATTCTTATTGCATAGGATGGAGTCATCCTTCAGGTCGAGCGTGAAGAGATAGACCAGACGGTTGGTGGCTTCATTCTCAAAATGATACATGAGGTTGAAGTGCAGATAATCTAATGGAGCGGTGGGAAGCGTTTGCCGTAATATTCTGTGTGCACCCTGTTCCAGTGTTTCTCCGTATATCAGGTATCCCTCTATCAGCAAGTCGATTTTGTTTTTCTCGAAAACGTTGCATTGGGGGCGAGGGAGGAGAAACAGCATGCCGTGTGAGGCAACGGCAATCCTGATGACCGGATTGATATAGTCGTTTTTCCGGTTGATGGTTTCTGAGGCGATGGCTTTCCCCGTGACATCTCCTTTGGTGTTCACTATCGGTACGAAAACCGTGTGGTTCATCACCATATTGAAGTAGAAGATGCCGAACTGGTTGAACAGAATGCCTGATATAAAGACGAGGGGAGGTGCCACATAAAACAGAATGTGGCGGGTAGTGTCTCCCAAAGGGTAACTAATCAGAATCGCCAGGAAGATAATCAGAAAATGCAGCAAGCTTATGATAAGAATTACGCGTGCGGATACGATGGCGGCTTCTGCCCCTTGTGCAAAAAGCTGCTTACAGCATTTATGTGTCTGAGACATGTGGTAGTCCAGAAACCTTCTCTTATTGAGGTAGATGATGAACGGGGGGATGATGGCGCTGATTTCCAGCGTGAACGGAAGCATGAAACGGGGACAGTAGTTTACGAGGAATAGGCTTGTTGCCGACAATAGCAGTAACATTCCTGTAGTACAGTAAAGTATGATTTGCGGAACATGCGTCTCTCTATGCCTTATTGAATGGATGCTAGATAAAAGTCCTGCGCCTGCACCGATGTAGATGGACATGTCCTGCGTTATAAACTCGCATAATATGATGGATATTATAACTGGGATGAATCCCAGTGACATATTGAATCTTGATGATAAAATTCTTTGATGGCTCATTATCCGTATTATGATTTTGTCGTTTACATCATAACAACTGGCAGGCTTAAATGTTTTCTATTTTACTTCTTTTTTTTGTATAAAATGAATCTGTTTTTCCGCATGATAAGAGGAGCGTACCAATGGAGCGCTTTCCACTTGCTGAAATCCTTTTTCCAATCCTCTCTTTTTGTAGAGTGCAAATTGTTCGGGAGTAATATATTCGGCTACCGGATAATGTTTGTGTGTGGGTTGCAGGTATTGGCCTATGGTCAGTATGTGGCAGCCCACCCGGCGAAGGTCGTCCATCAGTTCTTCCACTTCTTCCGGAGCCTCGCCCAGTCCTACCATAATGCCGGACTTGGTGGTAGTATTGCTTTCTGCAATCTGCCGTAACACTTCCAAGCTTGTCTCATACTTGGCGGCACTGCGTACGAGAGGGCTGATGCGGCGGACAGTCTCCATGTTGTGCGAAATGATTTCCGGTTGTGCATCGATGACTTGTGCCACGAGCTCCTTTCTCCCCTGGAAGTCGGGAATCAGTACTTCGACGGTGGTGTTCGGATTGAGCCGTTTGATTTCCCGGATGGTACGTACCCAGTGCGATGCACCTAAGTCAGGCAGGTCGTCACGGTCTACAGAAGTGACGACCGCATGGGAGAGTTTCATCAAGGCAATGGATTCTGCCACGTGTGTGGGTTCGTCGGCATCTAGCGGCAAGGGCTTGCCGCTTGCCGTATTGCAGAATTTGCAACTGCGGGTACAGATATTTCCTCCAATCATGAAGGTTGCGGTGCCTTTCCCCCAACATTCTCCCATATTAGGGCAACGGCCGCTGCTGCAGATGGTATGGAGGCAATGTGATTCAACAATGCGTTTGGTCTCGGTATAACGCTCGTTGGCACCGATGCTTATTTTGAGCCATTCCGGTTTGCGTACTCTCATGTTGGTTTAATGAAGGATTATGAATGAGGAATGATGAATGATGAATGAAGAGTTCGTCATTCCTCAATTAAATTTATTTTAGCTCTTTATTAAAGAAGTTAGTCAACCGTGTGTACAGATGTAACCGGGTATTTCCTCCGTAGATACTGTGGTTACGGTTGGTGTATACCTGCATATCGAACTGTTTGCCGAGCTGTACCAGTTGTTCGGCATATTCGGCACAGTTCTGGAAATGTACATTGTCATCTGCCATGCCGTGTACCAGCAGCAGGTTGCCGTGCAGCTTGTCGGCACGGGTAAAGGCGGAAGTGGTCTTATAGCCTTCGGCGTTCTCCTTAGGAGTGCGCATAAACCGTTCACCGTAGACTGTGTCGTAGTAGTTCCAGTCGGTAACGGCAGCCACGGCTGCTCCGGCCTTGAACACCGGTGTTCCTTCACTCATGCTCATGATGGTAGTATATCCACCGAAACTCCATCCCCAGATACCGATGCGGTTTTTGTCCACGTATGGCTGGTTGCCCATGTAGAGGGCGGTTTCCACTTGGTCTTTGGCTTCCTTGATACCCAGGTTCAGATAGGTGCATTTGGCGAATTCGGCACCACGTCCTCCAGTGCCACGTCCGTCTACGCAGACTACAATATAGCCTTGTGATGCCATGTAGGTTTCCCAGCTTACACTGAACTTGTCAAGCACTTGCTGCGAACCGGGACCACTGTACTGGTACATCAGTACCGGATATTTCTTGCCGGCAGAGAAGTCGGCTGGTTTCATCATCCAGCCATTCAATGTGGTGCCTTCGGAAGTCTGGAAAGTAAAGAATTCCTTCCGGGGCATGTCATAGCTGCTGATTTCCTGCTTCAATGCCGCATTGTCCATTAGGGTGGCAAGAGTCTTGCCTGTATTGTCGTTCAGTGTAATGACGGTCGGTGTGTCCAGATTAGAATAACGGTTCATGTAGTACTTCATGTTCGCACTGAACTGCGCACTGTTTGTTCCGGCTTGTGACGATAGCTTGGTCTTTTTGCCTTTCCGGTCAATCTTGTAGATGGCACTGCGCATGGGGCTTTCCTCGTTGCTGCTGAAGTAGAAACTTCCTTCTTCGGGGTTGTAACCCAGGAACTCCTGCACTTCATATTGTCCGGTTGTCACTTGTTTCAGCAGATTGCCTCCTATGCTATACCAGTACAGATGGTTGTATCCGCTCTTTTCGCTGACAAAGCTGAAATTTTCCGGATAGAAGACTATGTTGTCGAATACATTTTCGCGGATATAGGTATCGCTTTCATCACGCAGAGCTAGTTTGGCTACTGTGCTGCGAGGATTGGCAAAGTATAGGTCGAACCGGTTCTGATGGCGGTTCAGAGTCATGACGGCAAGCTTGTTGGGGTCTTGAGTAAATCGGATGCGGGGGATATATCCGTCTGCATCTACCGGCACGTTTATCTTGCGGGTCACTTTTGACTTGATGTCGAAGGTATGTACGGATACCTTTGAATTTACTTCTCCCGTTTTAGGATATTTATAGGTGTATTCTCCCGGATACTTTTCGAAAGGTGTAAAATGGGGAGCTTGTCCGGCAAAAAGAGGGAAAGAATAGGAGGGAACATCTTTCTCGTCGAAGCGGATGAAAGCCAGCATTTGGCTGTCGGCACTGAATTCCAGCGCACGGTTGAAGGAGAACTCCTCTTCGTAAACCCAGTCGGGGATGCCGTTCAGCACCTCGTTCTGTTTTCCGTCTTCTGTCACCTGGCTTTCGCTGTTGCCGTAGAGCAGTTTTACAAGGAAGATGTTGTTGTCGCGTACAAAAGCCACCTGATTGCCGTCCGGTGAAAATACGGGCACTTGCTGAGGGCCGCCGTCCGAAAGCTTTTCCACAATATTGTTGATTTTACCGTCCAGATTGCGCTTTAGGCTGTAGATGTAATGCACAGCCGTATAGGAATGACGGTAGATAGGAGTTGTTTCGGTGGCAATGAGCAGCTTGCTTCCGTCCGGAGCAAAGCTGTAGCTGTCGAATGTCTTGAATGTACATTCGCGTGCGGTGGCGGCATCAAACAGTACTTCCACGGGTTTTCCCGTCTTGAAGGAGTATTTGATGATTTGTGTTCTTGCCGCGTTCATCTGCGAATAGTGTTCTCCGTCTCCCGGGATGGGGATAACGCCGGAAATGTTCTTCGGAATGAACTTGCCCGATACGATTTCTTTCAAATCAAGAGCCTTGCCACTTTGGGCGAAACCTGCCAGCGTACAGAGGCAGAGGAGAAGTACGATGCTTATCTGTTTCATATATCTGTTTTATGCTTATCCGTTTCCATATTTGTTCTGGGGAACAAATATACGACAAAGGGAGGACTTATCGAAACAGCGGGCTAATTTTATTCTTTCTGAAAAAGAAAAAGTCTGTCCTGCTTCTGAATGTCTTTCGTTACAAGCACTTGACCTTGCTTTGATATACAGCAACGGTCGTGATGCCAGCCATATCGTGGTGAATTAGAACAGATGAAAACACTTTGTTTTATGTTCGTTAACAAATCGGGTGGAAACTATTCTTGTTTTTGCAGGTTCATCCCACGGAAAAATCCTATATTTGCCATTTACATAAGGAATATGTATGGAAACCAAATCTACGCTCTATAATGAGTTCCCTCTTTTTCTGAAACGATATTTTTCCTATAAGGTACAGAAAATATCGCTGAATGCCGGTTTTACGTGCCCCAACCGGGATGGAAACAAAGGAGTCGGCGGTTGCACCTATTGTAACAACCAGACCTTCAACCCCGATTATTGCCGTACGGAGAAATCCATTACCCGCCAGCTGGAAGAGGGCAAGCAGTTCTTTGCACACAAATATCCCGGTATGAAGTATCTCGCTTATTTCCAGGCTTATACCAATACGTATGGTGAGCTGGAAGACCTGAAGCGGAAATACGAGGAGGCCTTGTCGGCAGATGGAGTGGTGGGGTTGGTTATTGGCACCCGTCCGGACTGTATGCCTGACAGCTTGCTGAACTATCTGGAAGAGATGAACCGACATACATTCCTTTTAGTGGAGTACGGCATAGAGAGTACCGACGACAAGACGCTCTGCCGAATCAATCGCGGACATACTTTCTGTGCTACCGCTGATGCGGTGGAAAGAACCGCTTCGCGTGGAATCCTGACCGGTGGACATGTCATCCTTGGACTGCCGGGCGAGACGCATGAAAGTATCGTTGCACAAGCCAGTGTGTTGTCCCGTCTGCCACTCACTACCTTGAAGATGCATCAGCTACAACTGATAAGGGACACCCGTATGGCTCTGGAGTATCGGCAGCATCCCGAAGATTTCCATCTGTTTAATGTGGAGGAATATATCGATCTCGTGATAGACTATGTCGAGCATTTGCGGCCGGACTTGGTGCTGGAGCGCTTCGTCTCCCAGTCTCCTAAGGAACTGCTCATTGCACCCGACTGGGGATTGAAAAATTATGAATTTAATCACCGGGTTCAAAAAAGAATGAAAGAACTCGGTGCATATCAGGGAAAGAAGTATGAAATGTGAGAAAAAAGAATTATTTTTGCCGCAACTTTAAATGTGGAATCAATCTAAATAAAGAATAGTTATGAACCCAAAAACAATGATAAAGGGAAAAATCCACTATGTGGGAGTGAATGACCGCAATAAGCATTTGTTCGAAGGCATGTGGCCGTTACCGTATGGAGTTTCCTACAACTCTTACTTGATAGACGATGAAACGGTCGCCCTGGTCGATACGGTAGACGCCTGCTATTTCGAGGTATACCTACGCAAAATAAAGAGCATCATTGGTGAGCGTCCCATTCAATATCTTATCATCAATCATATGGAGCCGGACCATTCGGGTTCCATCCGTCTGATAAAGCAGCATTATCCGGACATCGTCATCGTGGGCAACAAGCAGACTTTCGGCATGATTGAAGGTTTTTATGGCGTGACGGGCGAGCAGTATATGGTGAAGGACGAGGATTTTCTGGCTTTGGGGCATCATAAACTCCGTTTCTATATGACTCCGATGGTGCACTGGCCCGAAACGATGATGACTTTTGACGAAACGGAAGGAGTCCTTTTCGCTGGTGACGGTTTCGGCTGTTTCGGCACTGTGGACGGAGGTTTCCTCGATACGCGCATCAATCTGGACAGATATTGGGAGGAAATGGTACGTTATTATTCCAACATCGTGGGTAAATATGGTTCTCCGGTGCAGAAAGCGCTGGCCAAGCTGGGCGGTCTGCCCATCTCCACCATTTGCTCTACGCACGGGCCGGTATGGACAGAAAATATATCCAAGGTTATCGGCATCTACGACAAGCTGAGCCGCTACGCCGCTGACGAAGGTGTGGTCATTGTTTACGGCTCCATGTACGGCAACACGGAACAGATGGCGGAAGCCATTGCGGCGGAACTTTCAGCACAAGGCATCAAGAACATCGTGATGCACAATGTGAGCAAGAGCAATCCTTCTTATATCATTGCCGATATCTTCAAGTATCGCGGACTTATTATTGGCAGTCCCACATACAGCAACCAGATTTATCCTGAGATAGAATCCTTGCTTTCCAAAATTCTGGTACGCGAAGTGAAGGGACGTTATCTGGGATACTTCGGCTCCTTCTGCTGGGCGGGTGCTGCCGTGAAGCGTATGAACGAGTTTGCCGAAAAGAGCAAGTTCGAGATTGTGGGCGACCCGGTAGAGATGAAGCAGGCCATGAAGGACATTACTTACGAACAATGTGAAAATCTGGCACGTGCCATGGCGGAGCGTTTGAAGAAGGATAGGAAGTGACAAAAATTAAAAGAGAGTTACCCCTAATTTATTAACCTAATAAAACAATCACAATGAGACTAATCATTCAACCGGATTATCAATCCGTGTCAAAGTGGGCGGCACATTATGTAGCTGCCAAGATTAAGGCCGCTAATCCGACGCCTGAAAAACCGTTTGTGTTGGGATGTCCCACCGGCTCTTCTCCGCTGGGCATGTACAAGGAACTTATCGACCTGAACAAAAAAGGCATCGTGTCTTTCCAGAACGTAGTGACTTTCAATATGGACGAGTATGTAGGTTTGCCCAAGGAACATCCCGAAAGCTACTATTCCTTCATGTGGAACAACTTCTTCAGCCATATAGACATCAAGCCGGAGAACACCAATATCCTGAACGGCAACGCTGCTGATCTGGATGCCGAGTGTGCACGCTATGAAGAGAAAATCAAGTCCTACGGTGGCATCGACCTCTTCATGGGCGGTATCGGCCCCGACGGACATATCGCTTTCAACGAGCCGGGTTCTTCTCTTTCGTCACGCACCCGTCAGAAGACATTGACTACCGATACCATCATTGCCAATTCCCGTTTCTTCGACAATGACGTGAACAAGGTACCCAAGACTGCCCTGACCGTCGGTGTGGGTACTGTGCTCAGCGCCCGCGAGGTGATGATTATCGTAAACGGACACAACAAGGCACGTGCCCTCTATCATGCAGTCGAGGGACCTGTGATGCAGATGTGGACTATCAGCGCGTTGCAGATGCACGAAAAGGGAATCATTGTTGCTGATGACGCTGCTACCGATGAATTGAAAGTGGGTACTTACCGCTATTTTAAAGATATTGAGGCGGAGCATCTGGATGCGGAAAGCTTGCTGAAGTAAGCAGATAGCTGATGACTAATAGAAAGGCGCATTGACAGCTTGACTCAAGTCTTACTGCCAATGCGCCTTTCTATTAGTCACCATGGTTGTTTTTTGGGGAGGGACGAATACTGAATAAAATTAAACGGACTCTAAATGTGAAAAAACAATGAAAAAGAAAATGTTATTTATGACTCTGTTTTTGGTGACGGCAGTAACTTCCTTTCAAAAGATGATAGCTATGCGGAACCTCATCGGCCTGTTCTTTCTGTCTGTAGCTTTGGCTGCATGTACCTCTGCTCCCCGTAATGAAGTATTGTCTTATACGGACTTTCCCCGTACATTGGAGCTGAAGGGAAGAACGCTTCCGCTGGATACCGCCCTATTCCGTTATCCTTTCCGCATTCGTGTGCAGGGAGACCGGGCAGTTGTGCTCGATTTGCATGGCGAGGACTGTTTCTGCCATGCTTTCAGCTATCCAGCTTTCTGCCCCCTTTCCTCTTTCGGCAGGCGTGGCGAAGCTCCCGGCGAGCAACTTTCCGCTGAAAATGTCCGATGGAGCGGCGATGGTTTGTGGATTCTCGATTCCAATAAGTCCGAATTGATCCGGTTTGGTCGTGCCCTATCCGGTGATTCATTGTCGCGTCAGGAATCGGTGAACCTAGATAAGGATATTCTCCGCGCCCTGGACTTTGTGGCGATGGATGATTCCACTTTCATCATTCCCGACTATTCGGGCGACAGTCGCTTCTGTCTGGTGAACCGGCAGGGCAGTCTGTTGCATAAACTGGGTGGAATCCCTTCTTCCAACGAGGACGCTTTAAAGAATGCCCGTCCGGCACTGGCGCAGGCATGGCGCAGCTTCATCGATTACAATTCTCGTAACGGTGTCTTGGCAGCGGTGACACAGCTTGGCGAGGTGCTCGAAATCTATCATCTGAAAGACAGCACCCGCACAGTGTGCATTGGTCCTCACGGTGAGCCGGAGTTCAAAATTTCCCAGGGCTATGGTATCCCTACCGGCATCATGGGATTCAGCGATGTTCAGGTAACAGACAGCGCCATCTATGCCGTGTTCCACGGACGTTCTTTCAAGGAGATGGCACAGAATGCCCGGCAAGGCATCCATGTGGATGGCGGTCAATACATTTATGTGTTTAGCTTGAAGGGCGAACCGCTCTGTAGCTATGTGCTCGACCATTTTGTTAATGGCATCTCTGTGGATGAGCAGCAAGGCATCATCCTTGCTACGGATGTGAACAAGGACGAACCTGTCATAGAGTATCGCCCTCTTCATCGACTTTTCCGATGAAACCGGTTTTATAGTTTATTGATTTCCTCTACTTTCAATCCACTGCATCGCGCAATGACATCAACAGGAATGCCTTCCGCTTTCATTCTCAAGGCCATCTCTCGTTTTCCTTCTTCTTTTCCTTCTTTCCTTCCCACGGCTCTCCCTTCTTCTCTTCCTTCGGCACGTTCTGTATTGATATTGTCTCTCAGAATCACTACATTGTCCAGGTGCCTGTAATAAGCTTTGAGCTCATCTTTTTTCAATTTGTCCAGCTTCAGGCGTTCCCTGGCTTCGGGCAGGCCCGGGGCGGTCGCATCTTCGGGGATTTCGCCGGTGTTCAGGAAGTAGATCCATTGCTCGAGGGGTACTTTTGACCATCGGTTGAAGTCGTTCACCTTCAGGATGTAGTATTCGGGGTAGAGTTGGCTCACTTCGCTGACCTTGAACGTCTGCCTTTGGAAAGGCGAGAGCTGCAGTAGCTCGTTGTTGTGCATTCCTCGGAACTCCGTTTTCCCTTGATAGACAAAGTCCGTACCGCTTCCCAGTGCGAAGTAAACGATGTTTATGCTGTATATCTTTCTGATTTTCTCGTATCCTTCCCCCCGGTTGATGTACTCGGTCACCAGCTTGGAAGTTCCGAACAGCATCCTTTGGAAGTAGGCATATTCGTTGTTGTTCTGTATCTCGAAGAGAATCAGTTCCCCCTTCTCGTCTTCTGCCAGCAAGTCCACCCGGTTGTACTTGTCATACTCGCTTTCCTGGTTGCTTTCGCTCTCCAGCAGCCGCTTGATGGTTATTTTCTCTTTCAGCAGTGTTGTCATGAGCCCTTCGAGCACGGCAAAGTTTGCTTTGTCGCGCAGCAGCCGTTTCATGGCCCAGTCAAAACGGATATAGTTGGACATGGTTCTGTTTTTTTAATTCGCGGTTCAATACTGTTCGGCTATATACAGCCTGTTGCAAAGTAAAGAATTAAAATCCTAATAGACAAGGAATAGGGGAGTAAACTTGAGTTAAATATACTTCAGTTGGAGTTTTAGAGGGTAAGTCCCGTTGCCTATGCTGTCGGAAGTGTGGCTTTTGCTTCCCGGATGTGGGTACTTTTTTTCTTGGGAGGAGTGTGAAATTCATGCTTGCTGTTTTTTAAAGGATTAGGAATAAATGCTTAACTTTTTGACCGAAAACAGTTTATCCATGAACCGACCATGAAAAAAGAATATTGGCAGCTGCTATTGATATACGCGTTTATAGGCATTGTGGCGGCGGGATTCACCGGCTGTTTTTTGTATCAGTACCGGCTGGAATACTGGCAGACACAGGCGCGTGATGCCTTTCGTTCGGCTTTGCAGGAAGAGACGCAGAAATGGAAGGGTATTCCTATGTATCTTCATCTGTCAGGTGGCTTTCGATTGCCGGATGACTCTACTGACATTAAGAAGGAACCAATCAAGCTTTTGCTGACAAGCGAATATGGCCAGAAAGAATTTTGGGTTCCTTATGAGAAACACGCCCGTAATATGGAACGGTCTCGTGATACGAGAGGAGCCCATTCTTATCTCCTGCATGTCTCTCCTCTGAGTGCCGATTCATTGAATCTGTTCTGGAAGAACCGGTTGGCTGCGATGGGATTTCCCGGAACAACGGCTATGCGCATTTCTGTGTCCGACTGGCAAGAGCACGAGTCTTATACTTACTCCGAAGATTCCCTTTATTTGTCGGAATCGGATAGCTTGTTCACTTATTATTTAGGACTTCGATGTGAAGTCGGCATGACCGGCTACCTTTATCATTCCTGTTGGATGATTCTTTCCCGGAAAGACAAGGTTTTGTTGGCAGTTTTGGTGGCTTCCTGCATACTCTTATTTTTTATACAGGAGTATGTGAGTAAAGTCTATCATCGTTTATTCGTCAAGGAAAAGCACATCGTGGTAGAAAAGGAAGTTCCGGTGGTTGCCGGTCACGGGAATCCTTCACGTATTTGTCAGTTGGAAGCAGGTGTATATTTTGATGCTGCTTCCCGCTTGCTGAAGAGGGGTGATGATGTTGTAAATTTGACTCCACTGCTTGCCCGGTTGCTGCAAGGCTTTTTGAATGCTGAAGATTATAAGTTGTCCAATGATGAGATCCTGCATTTATTGTGGCCGGATGGTAGTGGTAGCTCGAATAAAATGTATCAGTCTATAAGAAGATTGCACGACTGTCTGTCGCTGGTCTCCTGTTGTACCATTGAGCGTGGAAATTTTGCTTATCAGTTAAAAATCCCCCATTTCATCGAAGAAAATTCCGGTAGGATAGTATCCTGACTACAATCTTACAATTTCTTATATTCCTTATTTTTCCCGAATATAAGATATTGTAAGGCCGGAAATTTGGATATGACTTTTGTTTTCCATTAACTTTACCCCATCATTCAAAAACTAATAATAAATGAAAAACAATGAAAAAGAAAATTCTATTTATGTTTTTATTTTTAGTGGCAGTAGCCGCTTCCTTTCAATGGAGTGTTGAACACGAAAACCTGGAGAGCCTGATGTTGGAAAACATAGAGGCTTTGGCATCGGGTGAGGGGCACGTAAATATCAGTTGTTTTGGCCTTGGTTCCGTGGATTGTCCGAGTTCCCATGTGAAAGTGTATTTAGTACAAGAAGGAGGTTATTAGGAAAAAAGGAATATGAATATGAAAAGGGCTGGAGAAGAGCGGACGGTAGACGTTTTGTTGCCACTTTACGAACCCGTCCGTTCCGTACCCCACCCCGGAAAGGAGGTTTCGGCAAAGATAACGATTTAAATTGAACGGGCAATATGTTTGCTTCTTCCGTTGAAAGGATAGATACGGAAATAGATAAGAATTAAAAAGAATAAATTTTAAAAGTAGAAAAACAATGAGAAAGAAGATTATGAAAGCTGCATTTGTTGCCGTATTTGCAGCTGTGGCAGGATATGGAGTTTATATGAATCAGAGAACAGAAGCAATGTCGGATTTGATGCTGGCTAATGTGGAGGCGTTGGCAAGTGGGGAATCTGATTATAATAGCAAAGTGTGGGAACGTTACTATCGCCCTGAAGGGGATGGATATAATTGTACTAAAACAGGAAATGAGACGTGTTGAAAAAATATAGTTTTTCCTGAATTGTAATGTAAGAAATGAGATGATAGCTTTTCATACATTGTTAAGCTATCATCGTCCTTCCTATTCATGTAAATTTAATGTTGAAGATGATAAAATCGCTTATTTGCATTTATTTTGCAGGCCTTATATGTTTATTGATGGGTTGTAGTAGACCTAATGTAGTGAGTAGTACAGCCGCAGAGGTTATTGATTTTGGAAATTTGAAATCGGTAAATGCTGCAGAGTTGATTTCGGTATGTTCTTATGTTGCATTGGAATCCTCGGAAAATTCATTAGTGGGTAATATCGGTCAAATAGAAATCTGTGGCAATCGCATATACATACTTGATAACAAGATGAATACATTTAATGTGTTTGGCATGGATGGAAAATTTGTTATGAAGTTAGAAGGTCATGGAAATGGACCGGGAGAGTTTATATCTCCTCATTCTTTTTGGATTGACAAGCATGGGCATGTTCTGATTTTGGATAGACAGTTGAATAGGTTGTTGAAATATCGCTTGACTGATTTGAAATATATCGGTGATGTAACGCTTCCCGCGCCTTCACCGTTGTCTTTTGCTGCAATGCAAGATTCAGGAATGTATATATATTATTATCCTTTGAGGCAAAATGATGTCTTTTCTGGTAAACAGTTTGTTGTGGCTAATGAAAAAGGGGACGTAGTCCGTACATTTTATGACGCTCCGCTAACGGGGAAAATACTTCATGGTTGTCCTGCTAATTTTTATATGTTTAATGAGAGTTTGAGGGTTTATCCTTACTTCAGCAATCAGGTATATGAATTGAGCGGGAATTCTTTTGATGCTTGTTATGAATTCTCTTGGGGAAAACAGAAATTCCCTCCTTTGGAATTGTTCCAAAAACATGATACTTCAGGAGATGTGATGAAGGAAATATTGACAGGTGAGAATGATTGGATTAGACTTCTTTATGTGTATGAAACCAATCAAATGTTGGTTGTGAAGTATTATATAAAGAGAGATTTGTATTTATCAATCCGGGATAAAAAAGAGAATAGAACAGTTAATGTTAAAAGTGATATGATTGTTGATGATTTAGGACTTGGCGGAAGATTTCCCTTGCCTATGGCTGTTTGTGACGGTCTATTCGTGGGTGCCATTACTCCATTTGATGTTGTCAAGGAAGATGTCCAAGATAAGCGTCTGGAGGATTTGTTGGATAGCAAATCAGAGGAAAGTAATCCCATTCTCGTTTTTTATCGCTATTTGACAATATGAAGCGTGAATGCGTTTTTGGGATGCTGAAGATAATAGACTTTCCAAGGATGAAATCCTGCATTTATTGTGGCCGGATGGTAGTGGTACTCTGGATAAGTTGTATCAAAGTATAAAAAGATTGCGCGACTGCCTGTCGAAGATTTCAGTTTGTACAATAGAACGTAAGATTTCCGCTTATCTATTGAAAATCCCCATTTCATCGGAAAAAATACCATCAGAATAACATCCTGACATTATCTGACATTGCCTGACAATTTCTGACAATTTCTTTTTTTGCTTGATTGTCAGATATTGTCAGGATATAAATTTGGATATGACTTTTGTTTTCCATTAACTTTACCCCATTATTCAAAACAAATAATAAATGTGGAAAACAATGAAAAAGAAAATTCTATTTATGTTTTTATTTTTAGTGGCAGTAGCCGCTTCCTTTCAATTGGGTGCTGAACGCGAAAACCTGGACAGCCTGATGTTGGAAAACATAGAGGCTTTGGCGTCGGGTGAGGGGCACGTATCAATTGATTGTTTGGGAAGCGGTTCCGTAGATTGCCCGATTTCTCATGTGAAAGTATATTTAGTATCCGAAAGTGGCTATTAAGAAAAAGGAAGAAATGAATATAAAAAGGGCTGGAGAAGAGCGGACGGTACACGTTTTTTGACACTTTACGACCCCGTCCGTTCCGTAACCCACCTTGGAAAGGAAGTCTCGGCAAAGATAACGATTTAAATTGAATGGGCAATATGTTTGCTTTTTTTGCTTTTCCGTTGAAAGGATAGATACGGAATGTTAATCTTAATCAGTAATTTTTTTTAAGATAAATAGTCATTAGTGTCCCATAAAAAATAGGGACTAGTTAAACATTAAATAAATTTGGC